>Ga0209716_1001638_pt1 | contig 16341 bp, 12 predicted proteins | sample COGITO_mtgs_1205_FD_184811 | JGI IMG/M metagenome (GOLD analysis project Ga0209716, IMG submission 184811) | Pelagic marine microbial communities from North Sea - COGITO_mtgs_120531 (SPAdes) (version 2) | ecosystem: Environmental > Aquatic > Marine > Epipelagic ...
GGACAATGAATTTGATGTCTTTTCCTTTATGATTTTCTTGAGCATCGTGAATCAGTCCCATCATAATGGCATATTGGACGGATAACCCACTCGAACCAACAACGGCCTTTGTCGATGAACCAGTAACCTGTGCAATGGCCTCTAAGACTCTTTTTTTGTTTAACTCAGGGTTTGTATTAGTTTCAACAGCAAGTGGCTGCACAAGGCTTTTTAGGGCAACAAGACAGTTGGCAGGTGTCATGGCGATGGTCTCCCGTCTGCGAACATGTTGTATTTCTGAAATATATGCCACATTGTGTTTTCCGTTTACCAATAAAACACTCCCAAGTTGGGGGTGAAGGTTAACCAAAAAATCAATGTTTGGGTTGAACTCTAAATTTTTAAGATCGATTTGTTGTGTGATAAAAAGTGTACTGCCATCAAATTCAGCAATAACATCTGTCGTGTCTATTTTTTGTAATTCAAATTGATAGCCATAGATTGTTTGTAATACTTCTGTATCAAAAGAATCGGGGAGATGGTCTGTATATAAAATTCGAGTGATTTTGTTGCCTAACAAATTCTTTCTTAGAACTGAGAGAATAGGAGCAGTGCTGGACGAAAAACTGATGACATGGTCCGATTCAATGTGCAACAATTTGGCGATAGCCCATTCCAACAAACACGATAGCGGATGCCCCAATCGAATATAGTCATAGGCAGTTGGAAGCTTGCTTAACGAGGAGGTTTCATAAGTATTGGCATTGAATAAGATTTCAAGTTGTTCTGAAAACTGTGTTTTGGCTAACTGTTCATCGTAAACATCAAGTCGATGGGTAGTCAGTTTGATCCAGTCCGTTGGCATATGAACGAGTACCTTTTTAATATAATCCTGCATTTTACGATCTCCCATGTTGTTCCCCTTTATATCAAGTGGAAATATACATTAATTATCTTTTTTTAAAGGAGAATCTGGTGTTTTGTTGGTGCCTATTTTTACTCTCTTTTGTGAACTCCTTTCCCTGCAAATTTTCATTTGAAGCTTCGGTTCTATTGAAAGTGATTTGTGTTTAAATGCCCATACCAGAATTATTCTAGATAATAATGGTTGAGAAGGCGGTTCGTTTGATGTTCTTCGTTAAATTTGCGCCAATGAGTACACTTATACAAATTTCCATAATGCCCCATCAGCTAGAAGATAAAGACTTGCTGCTCGATTTGGCATTGGATAAGGCTAAGATTCTAAAAAAAGATATGCGCGATTGGCGCATCCGTAAGCGTTCAATTGACGCTAGAAGAGCTCCAGTAAAAATGAATCTTCAGCTCGAAATTTGGTTGGAAAATGACGAAAGAAAAGGGATTCACCCGTTTGTACCTCAAAAAGTTTCGGATGCAAAAAAAATAGCCATTATCGGTATGGGGCCTGCCGGAATGTACGCAGCCCTTCGAGCTATTGAAGGGGGCTTTAAACCTGTTGTTTTTGAAAGAGGAAAAGATGTGCGAGCCAGAAGAAGAGATCTTGCTAAAATAACAAAGGAACAAGATGTAAATCCAGAGTCGAACTACTGTTATGGCGAAGGTGGTGCTGGGACTTTTTCGGATGGAAAGCTATATACACGTTCAAAAAAGCGAGGCAATGTGCTCAAAGCAATGGAGTGGTTGGTATTCTTTGGAGCTGATGCTGATATTTTGGTCGACGCCCATCCACATATTGGAACCAACAAGCTTCCCAAGATCATCAGTACCATGCGCGATACCATAATAGAGGCTGGGGGAGAAGTACATTTCGATTCAAAACTCACCGATATACGAGTTGAAGAAAAACAAGTTCATTCCATCCAAATAAATAAGGATCAGTGGCACGAATTTGACGATGTTGTTTTGGCAACAGGTCATTCAGCTCGGGATGTATACTATCTGCTTCACGCCAAAAAAATAAAGATTGAGGCCAAGCCTTTTGCAATTGGTGTGCGTGTTGAGCATCAGCAAGAACTCATCGATAAAATTCAGTATCATGGAGATGATCACAATCCCTATTTGCCTCCCGCTTCCTATAGTTTGGTGGAGCAGGTCGACGGTATGGGTGTATACTCTTTTTGCATGTGCCCAGGCGGAATAATAGCGCCTTGCGCAACAGAACCTGGTGAGGTAGTAACCAACGGATGGAGTCCGAGTAAGCGAAACAATCCATATTCGAATTCTGGAATAGTGGTTAGTGTAGAACCCAAAGACCTTCCAAATTATTCCAAAGAAGACCCTTTTGTTAGCTTAAATTTTCAAAAGTCTGTTGAGAAAACCTGTTGGGAAGCCGCCGGGAAAACCCAGCAAGTACCAGCACAACGATTACTAGATTTTATCGAGGGTCGCGTATCAAAAGACTTCCCTAAAACTTCCTATCACCCCGGCATTGCAAGTGTCGATTTGAATGAAGTTTTACCCTTGATGCTATCGAAGCGACTCAAGAAAGCTTTTATCGCATTTGGTAAAAAGATGAAAGGCTATGCAACCAACGAAGCGGTGATTCATGCACCCGAATCGCGTACTTCAGCTCCCGTTCTTATTCCTAGAAATGACATTACCTTGTCTCATGAAGATGTAGATGGTTTATACCCTTGCGGAGAAGGTGCTGGTTATGCTGGTGGTATTATGTCTGCCGCTATTGATGGTATAAACTGTGTAGATGCTGTTTTGAAGAAACACGGGGTATTGGATTAATCCTCATCTGCTCTCTTCCGTACTATTTTTACAATACGTCCGTACATTATTTCTGCTAAATTCCAATTGTATCCATCGAAGTTGGCGGTGTTATTGAATTGAATAATAACGGTGTCCATATCTTTGTGGTACTCCGCAATACTTTGGTAACCGACGAGCAAACCAGTATGCTTGTACACATAAACTGATGAATAAATTTCTTGCTCACCTTCCTTAAAAACAGAACCATCGTTTAGTGCTCTTATGAAGATTCCCACATCTTCAGCAGTAGCGATCATTAAGCCAGAGAAGTCCGTTTTTTGATCTTCGTCATATCCAACATAGTAGCCACTCATTACATCGTCTATGTTCACTTCATGAATCGAACCGAAGGTGTTTTTGAGTCCAAGGGGTATCAAAATTTCTTCTTTGATGTATTGTTGGTGACTGTATCCCAAAACCTTGTCTATAAGATCAGAAATCAGCATATAAGCCGTATTCGAATAGCCGTAACTTTCGTTTGGTTTAAAAGTTGCTGGTAAATCGAGCCCATAGGCTAAGGTCTCTTCTTTGTTTTTAGGCGGTTTACTCCAATATTCAGGATGATCAACAAAGTTGGGTATACCACTCCTATGCTGCAGCATCATTCTCAAGGTTATTTGGTCTGCATATTCAATTCTATTTGCAAGCTCTGGAAAGTATTCAGCAACTGTTTTATCAAGCGAAAGACGTTTATCGTGAACTAATTTTGCAGCTGCAACAGCTACATATAGTTTTGTTATACTAGCAATTTTGAATAAGGCATGCGGATCGGCAGGGATTTTATTTTTTCGATCATGCCAGCCGGCAGCATAATATTCTGGGTCTTTTCCTGCTTGGTCTACATAAACAAGCATTCCATCAAAATCATATGTAATGGCTTCGTTTACTTGTTCTTGAACCGAATCGGGTAGGGGTAAAACCCATGCTTTTACTAAAATCCAAGGAACAAAATACAAAGAACCAATACTGGCTAGGATGAATATAATTCTGAGGGTTTCTTTTATTGGATTCTTCTTCATGGGAATTTTTGGGTTTGGGACTTTATTGGATTATTCAGAATAAATGCTAGGATTCAGTTTTTCACTAAAAAAGTCTAATTTAATAAAAAAATAGAATGTAATCAGCTTGGAACATATTCTGACTAATTCTTGGAATCGTAATATTGTTTAAGCACAAAAAAAGCTTTTTTCTTTTCCCCTTTTTCAGAAATCAGCCCTTTGCGGTTGTAGTTGTCTTGTATCTCTGGAAGTACTCTTCTGGGCGATTTGAAATCAACAAGAATCCAAGGCGATAAGCCTCGCAACTGGTCGATCTGATCTACCATTTTGAGAGTTTCTTCATAGAGGTATTCCTGATATTCTTCTGTCCATCGCTCATCCTTTTCGCCATGTAAACCATATTTTGCTCCTGCCCCAAATTCTGAAATCAATACAGGTTTATTTTGTGTAATCTCCCATTTAATTTCTCGACACTTTTCTATTCCACCGTCATACCATCCAATGTATTGATTGAAACTCAATACGTCTACAACCTCTGCAAAATCATCGTGAATGGTTCTTGTATTGGGATCCTCTTGATAATTCTGTTGCTCTAGAGCTGCGCTAATTAACCTAGACGGATCTTTTGCTTTGGTGAATGCGGCAAGTCTTCTTAGAAAACGATTTCTGGAATCGCTCGTCGGTGTTTCGTTTGCCATCGACCAAATAATTACGCTTGCTCTGTTTTTATCCCGCTGTATTACTTCTGAAATCTGATTTTGAGCATTCCAATACGTGTCTTCATTCTCCCATGAAATTGTCCAGTAAACTGGGTTTTCTTCCCAAACTAAAATGCCCATTTCATCTGCCAAGCGAACCATGTATTCATTGTGAGGATAGTGTGCCAGTCGGATGTAGTTACAGCCAAGCGATTTGGCATGTTCAAGTAATTTGCGAGCATCTTCTTTAGAATTACCTCTACCGCCATTGGTGAGGCTTTCTTCGTGAATTGAAATTCCTTTTAAAAAAACAGCCTCTCCATTGAGTAGAATGTCGGCTCCTTTTGTTTCAATGGTTCTGAATCCAATTTGATCAGTAATTATATCCTCCGCCGTACTTAAAACTACCTTGTATAACTTAGGAGTTTTTGGCGACCAATAGGTTATGTTCTTTACGTTTATTTCGAACACACATTTACCTTCACCATCCGTTTTCAACTCTTTCGTTATGTTGAGTTCTGGAATAGTAAGTTTGATTTTTTTGTTGCGTTTGCTGTCTCCGTTCAGTTCAATGGATCCGTTTACAAGCTGCTTATTTTTGTTGCTTATAGAAATTTGATAATCGGCAATGTATGTTTTGCTCGTTTCGATCAGTTTTACTTCTCGGGTAATTCCTCCGTAATTCCACCAATCGGTATTGAGTGTAGGCACACCCTCTTTTTTTCTCTTATTATCAACTTTAACAATGATGAAATTTCCTTGTTCCTGAAGCAGTTCTGTAACTTCAAATTGAAAAGGGGTGAAGCCCCCTATGTGTTTTCCAAGTTTTGTGCCGTTTAAGTAAACATCTGTTTCGTAATTCGATGCACCAAAGTAAACGAAAACTCGATTCTTTGGATCACGTTTGCTGTAATCGAACGACTTTTTGTACCAAAGACTTCCTTCGTAATAAAAGAGGTTTTCTTTTTGTGAATTCCAGTCTCCCGGAACTTTTAGGCTGTCCATTTTGTCGAAATCATATTCGACTAAATCTGCTTTACCTTTTCGTTTGGCATTGGTAAAAAAAGCACCATTTCCAGGGTTCTCTTGATTTTCAAAAGGTTCATATCGGTAGTTGTAAAACCCGTTCTCGTAGGGGTCTACAATGTATTTCCAATACCCATTCAAGAGGGTAGCCTCTCTGTTAAATGCATTGGTCATGAGTTGTTCTTGTGCACTGAGTGTTTGGAGTGCAAAAACACAACAAAGCAATAGAATCAGTTTTTTCATTTTCATTGTTTTGTTAATACAAGAAACAATTTGATTTTGGATCTTACTGGAATAATTTACTTTTTTTCTACACGTAGAATTTTTCCCATTTTACGGCCTCTTGCCAATTCATTAATCAGTTTTCTATCGGCCTACATTACTTATACAATTCAAATTCCGCTTCTATTTCTTCAATTCGATAACCACAAACTACTTCTTTGATCAAGTGTGCGTTGGAATGTATTATTGTTTTTGAATTTAATAAAAAAAGTGAAATCCTCAACAGGAGGTTTTTTAGTCCACCGAATGATTATCTTGATTAATTAATGTCATAAGCTCATGGATGTTGGGCTCTTTATAAATTGCTTCAATCATTTTGGAGTACTCTTTTACAAATCGTTTATTATCGAGAAGACTGCCAAAAATATCGGGTATTCTTAAGAAGCTAAGATGATTTTGTTCATACTGTTTTGCGTTATGATGAAGTTCTTCTTTTCGTTCATCAATTATATCAATTTCATTATGGTTTATATCCATACGTTTGTCGCTATAGTAACACCATGCTGCCAAAATAAATGTCCCATAGCGTATACTCCCTTCAGTAGCTAAATTTTCAAGTACAGTTGGAATCAAGAATTTAGGCAATTTTGCAGAACTTTCAGAACAGATTCTTTGTACACCATCTTTTATATTGGGATTGGCGAATCTTTTTTCTAAACTATTTTTATAATCCGTTAGGTCAATTCCCTCAATTTCGCCTAATTGGGGAGTAACTTCATTGTCCATAAATTGTCTCATGAATGTGGCGAAAATTTTGTCTTCCATACACGCATTGATGGTGTCATGACCATGTATGGCTCCCGGAATTCCCAAAACGGAATGCCCAGCATTCAACAAACGAATCTTCATTTTTTCATAAGGGGTAACATCTGGGACAAACTGAACTCCAAGTTTTTCGAGAGGAGGTCTCCCGTTCGAAAAATCATCTTCGATTACCCATTGAATGTAGGGCTCGCAAACAATTGGCCAAGCGTCTTTTAGTTGATGTTTAGTATTTAAGAAATCAATTGAGGATTGGGGGGTAACAGGTGTTATTCTGTCTACCATAGAGTTTGGAAAACAGACTTCATCTTTTATCCAATTGTAAAGGGATGGATTTTTTTTCTTAACAAAAGACAAGAACATTGAGCGCGTTACAGCTCCATTGTGTTGAATATTGTCGCATGATAAAATAGTGAATGCAACTAAACCATTGTTTCGTCGTTTTTCTAATGCTGCAGCCAAATAACCAAAAACCGTTTTCGGATTATTTGGGTACTGAAGATCATGTTGAATATCGGGGTTATCAAAATCAAACGCACCGGTATTCGGATTGAAATTATAACCTCCTTCAGTAATAGTTAATGAAACAATTTTGGTGTCAGCATGTGCCATGCGATCAATTGCCAAATCGGGTGTTTCAAAAGCAAAAATATAATCTACTATAGATCCTATAACTTCACAGGTTTCGTTTCCTTCTGGATGCTGTGTAATGAGAGTATAAAGGCAATCTTGTTGCTCCAATACAGTAGCAATATTGCGGTCCCCTTCTCGTATACCGATACCGCAGATTCCCCATTCAGAATTTTGAGTATCTCCAAGTAATTGATGGATATAATAAGCCTGATGTGATCGATGAAACCCACCAACTCCAATATGAACGATGCCTGTCTTGATCAAATCCCTGTCATAGGTTGGGCAAGGGAGTTGAGATGCAATGGAGTTTATGTTTTGCTGTTTTAATTTAATTGTACTCATTGTATCTTATCCGTTATTTAATGACTTGCGTCTCTGCATCGCCCAATATGCTGCAATGAAATATATTAGGGTACAGGCAAAGCCAATTTGATAAAAAACCGCTCTATTGGAGATATAGGCTGCTTCATCTGGACTGGCTACCAATGTTTTTATCGCTAAAAACAACGTTAATCCGAGAACGCCATATGAAACAAGCTTCAAGATTTTTGTAAATATCGAGCCATCTTGCACTGTTTCTGGTTCTTCTTTCTCCAACTTTTCATGATACTTTACGATCGCTTTATTATAAGCATCTTCTTTCTTTTCATCTTCTGGATATTTTTTATTGGCACCATATTTACCCGCCAAGAAGGTGTAAACCAATATTGTGAAAAACCAAGTTGGAATGAATAGGTAATAAAAAGACATGACGTCAAGTGCATTGAGACCAAAGCCAAAAATGAGACCAATAATCCAAGACAAAACGGCAGGAGAACTATTTTTGTATTCTTGGAATTTTGACCAATAACGGGTGTAGCCAATTTTAGGGAAAATTTGATGTTCAGTGAATACAATTGCTCCAACAGGAACAACTAATAGGCCTGCGTAGGTCAACAGCGGCAATATTTGTGAAAATACAAAAGGGAAACAAGCAACAATGATCATGACTACTCCAACAATCATAGTTGTTTTTCTCAGCGAATGATTGGTGTAGATCGCTTGTGCTGCTAAGCCTGCTCTATATAAATTGGTGATAGCGGTTGTCCAACCAGCCACAATAACAATAACAAAACCAGACCACCCAAGAGCATAGTAAGCAACATCGCCCGGATCGAGTTGTACAATTGATTCTCCTAAAATCACAGCGGTACCAGCGCCCATGATTCCGGCAGCAATCCAAGCAATATAATGTCCAAAAAGCATCCCAGTACTGGTTGCAAGACCGTAGTGTTTTTTCTTGGCAAAACGCAACAAGGCCATATCAATCAAACCGAAATGAGTAATCGTATTTGCTGCCCATCCAAAACCGATAACTTCGACCAATCCGATTCCGGGTTTGCCGTCACTGTTTACACCTGTCCAAATAGACTGATTTCCGATATCAACAAAATCTGCCCAGCTACTTGGAAGAGTGAACCCTAAAACATCTAAAGAAAGTGCTGGCATTAAAACAATTGCCCCACTGGCAAACATAGTGAATAACCAAGGGGCACAAATGCCCGAAAAGTCTGAGACAGCTTTGAAACCATAAAGGGCTACAAACACTACAAATATTCCTACGAGTAGAACAATTAATACAAACCACAAATTCGTTGGATACCAATCGAGCTGTGCAGGAATTCCAAAGGCAAATCGAACAGCAGTAGAAGACACCGTAACCATTGCAGCAGAAATGACTGTGAATATTAGAATATTGGCCCAGTTATATAATTTGGACATCGAATCACCAGCAATTTTATTGAGATAAGTGTACAGACTTAGACGGGTTTCAACAGCAATTGGACTTGTTATCAAAGTCCAGCTTAAAACGGCCAAGACATTTCCAATGAGCAAGCCAAGAATAATGTCCATTGTCTTTGCACCTAAAGCAACAAAAGTTGCTCCAATGACAAACTCTGTAGCTGCGACATGTTCTGCTGCATACAAGCCCGCAAAATGAGTCCAATTGTGTAATTTATGCTTTGGAACAGGAAGCTGTTCTTCATGCATGTTTTCGAATTGTTGAAAATCAGTTGATTTGTTCATTTTTATCTTTTAATTACTGGTAATACTAACTAGATAGTGTAAAAAGTAGGTGATAAGCACTTTTGATTCGGTTAATTGGCATGCTAAATATAGATATTTTATTTCTGTTTTTTTTTAGATCTTAAACACCTATGTTTTTATATCTCCTAAAGCTACAAAATCATCTTCTCTGTATCCTTTTTTTATTTCCGAAGCCTGCATTGATTCAGGCGAAATTTTGATAGCTTTTTTTTGATCAGATTAGTTATAAAGAATTTGTTTTTATTTTAATCTCCATCCAACAAATAGATTTCTACAAGTGATATGCCTTTTTCCTCAATCGCACAGCATAATTTTTTCAAGTAAATAGAATTGTGGGATATTCCTTCGTTATTGAATTCATAACAGTTCCCTTTGACATTGTAATATTCAGATTTTCTTCTTGTTCTTTGGCCCGTGTAAATTTCTGGATTTTTGAAAATCTAAAATGTTTGTTACTTCAGAGGATGTTCCAAAATTATGATTAAAAGAATTTACTGCTGGTTTCCAATGGTCATAACCAGCAACTATGTTGTAGCCTTGTTGTCTGAAACCTTCGGAAAATCCACCTGCTCCACAAAAAAAGTCTATTACTGTTAGTTCATTCATATGTAGGTTAAATCTACGATTTTTCATTTTTTTATTCGATTCAGCGTTGGCGAAAAATTGCTCTTTTGGTTTTTTAAGTTTTGGCTCGTGCTCAGGCAAAAACCAAATGTGCAATTTGTGCGGTTGGCAGTATGAAATACAACTAATGTATATCTTCACTATTGCGTTTATTTCTTTTATATATTTTCAGTACTCATTAGCCGTATCATGCTCTTTAATAGCGTTTTGTGATTCAATAACGACGTCTAAGGGGCTTTTTATATTTACAAGAGATTTTTTGCTAACATGGGTATAAATTTCTGTTGTTTTAGAACTCCCGTGTCCTAGGAGCTTTTGGATATATCGAATATCAGTACCTTTTTCTAATAAATGCGTAGCAAACGAGTGGCGCAGCATATGAGGATAAACTCGTTTATTTATATTTGCCTTTTTAGTTGCTTTTAAAATGGCAAATACTTCTTGTTCTGTAAGTATTTTGGGTAATTTTTTTTCTTTCCTTGGCCGATCAATCGCAAAAATCATTTTGGGTCGCCGCAACACCTTTTCATAGTAAAATTTAATTGCATTGATGTATTGGTTTTGTGTGGAAGGACTAACCTGTTTTTCTTGGATCAAATAAAGTAGAAAGGTTTTGATTTCTTCTTTCGATAGCGTGTCGAGACTTCGATTTTTATAATAAGACTTGAATTTTAAAAAGCAAGAACAGTAGGTCTTAATCGTGTTTTCGCTATAGCGTTTTAAAAGAAGTTGCTCGCCATACTCTTTAGGTAAATGAATTTCTGGCGTATATTCCTTGGTGTTTTTTTTAGTTTGCGTCGTTGTGGGGGGCGACTTTTTGAGTTGGGAATAATCAATAAAAACTTTTCCCTTAAAGGCTTCATAAAAAGTAGATAGCAGAAACTCTTTTTTGAGGAAATACCACGATTGAAGCGACTGACTCCAACGCGCGCCCTTTTGCGGTTGTATAAGTACAATCAATTCCCGATCGTAAGCAAAACCTGCTTTTACAATGGGTTCATGTCGATGTATGTCGGGTATAAGCCGCAGGTTTTTCATGATAAGAACAGATTTGGGAGCTGTTACTTCAAATGTAATAAAAAAAGTAAAGCCCTCGACAAGAGGGCTTTAAATACAGTATAAGTGGAGTTTGTTTACAAGTGAATCACTTCGTCGTATGCATCGGCTACGGCTTCCATCATTGCCTCACTCATGGTCGGGTGGGGGTGAACAGCTTTGAGTACTTCGTGTCCTGTGGTTTCTAGTTTACGACCCAAGACCGCTTCTGCGATCATATCGGTAACGCCGGCACCAATCATGTGGCAACCCAACCATTCGCCGTATTTGGCATCGAAAATCACTTTTACAAAACCGTCGGTAGTTCCGCTGGCTTGCGCTTTTCCGGAAGCAGAGAACGGGAACTTTCCAACCTTGAGTTCATAACCCTTTTCTTTGGCTTGGGCTTCGGTCATTCCGACAGAGGCTATTTCTGGGTAGCTATACGTACATCCGGGGATGTTGCCGTAGTCTAATGGCTCTACGTTATGTCCTGCAATTTTTTCTACACACAAAATCCCTTCAGCAGAAGCGACGTGTGCTAAAGCTTGACCTGAGGTTACATCACCAATAGCGTAGTAACCTGGGAGGTTGGTTTGGTAAAAATCGTTTACTAAGATCTTATCGCGATCTACAGCAATACCGACATCTTGTAGGCCGATGTTTTCGATATTGGTTTTTATTCCTACGGCAGACAAAACAACGTCTGCTTTGAGGGTTTCTTCTCCTTTGGCAGTTTTTATAGTAGCGGTAACACCTTTGCCTTTGGTGTCTACATGCGTCACCTCGGCATTGGTCATGATCGTAATTCCTGCTTTTTTAAACGAACGTTCCAATTGCTTAGAAACTTCTTCGTCTTCAACCGGTACAATTCGATCTTGGAATTCAACAACGGTTACTTCAGTTCCCATGGCATTGTAGAAATGAGCAAACTCAATTCCAATAGCTCCAGAACCTACAACGATAAGCTTTTTAGGTTGCTTAGAAAGCGTCATTGCTTCTCGGTACCCAATTACCTTCACACCGTCTTGTGGAAGGCTAGGAAGCTCTCTAGAGCGTGCTCCAGTGGCGATGATTATGTTTTTACCAGCATATATTGTAGTGGTGTCGCCTGAGCTAACACTCACTTGCTTGTTGGGAAGGATGGTACCAAACCCATTGATGATGTCGATTTTATTCTTTTTCATCAAAAACTGAACGCCTTTACTCATGCCAGCGGCAACGTTACGACTTCGGTTGACTACTGCGTCAAAATCTTTATCGTAATCGGTTACTTTCAGACCGTAGTCCGATGCGTGTTTGAGGTAATCAAAAACTTGAGCAGATTTGAGTAACGCCTTGGTTGGGATACATCCCCAGTTCAAGCATACACCGCCTAAGCTTTCTTTTTCAATAATAGCAGTTTTCAAACCCAATTGTGAGGCTCGGATTGCGGTTACATAACCCCCAGGTCCACTTCCTAAAACAAGTACATCGTAAGTTGTCATAAATTCATTTTTTTAGATGGCGCAAAAATACAAAAAAGAGGGATAAGTTTAATCGTCTTAGTCTTCCTTTTTAGCTTCAAAGTTAATGCTTGCAGAATTAACACAATATCTTTTTCCAGAAGCTGTGGGTCCATCGTCAAAAACATGACCTTGGTGTCCACCACAATTGGAGCAAACAATTTCTACACGCACCATTCCGTGGGTAGCGTCCTTGCGATATTCAATCGCTCCTTCGATACTTTGATCGTAACTAGGCCATCCGCAACCGCTATCAAATTTTGAGTCACTGGCATAGAGCGGCTGATTACAACCACGACAGTTATAGGTTCCGTTTTCGTAATGACTGTTATATTCTCCACTGTGGGGATATTCTGTTCCTTGTTCGCGTAAAACACGGTATTCTTCTTTTGAGAGGAGCTTGCGCCAAGCTTCTTCTGTTTTGTGAACTGGGTAATTGCTATTCATCGGTTGATGCAGGTGTAAAGGTTAGTGCGGCAGAATTAATGCAGTGGCGTTTGCCTGTAGTTTCTCTGGGTCCATCATTGAACATATGACCTAGGTGTCCTCCACAAGTATTGCACTTGAGTTCGGTTCGGGCATAACCCAATTTATAATCGACATCAAATTCTATGTTTTCTGTAGCACCACGATCGAAGGAAGGCCATCCTGTTTTGGAATCGAATTTATCTTTCGAATAATACAACTCTGTATTACATGCTGCACAGGCATAAGTTCCTTCTTTGTAAAACGAATTATACTCGCCAGTAAAAGGGCGTTCTGTTCCTGCTTGGCGCAATACATAATAAGCCATTTCTGGAAGCGAATTTTTCCATTCTGCATCTGTTTTCTGAATGGCGTATGCAGCCTTTTTTTGTGTCTCTTTTTTTGTCGTTTGACAGCTTGCTAAAAAGGGAAGTAGGAGGAGGGTGAATAATATCTTTTTCATAAATCAGATTTTTGAGTGAAGATACAAATCTTTAAAACGCTATGTTTTTGGATCAATACTTCTTGGGTTACTGCTCTAGTGTATGCAAATAGAATGCCATAAACATAATTAAAGTAATACTTTAACTGTAAAATCAAAAAGCTATTCAAAAAGTGAAATTATAAGTTTAATTATATGTATTTAAATGTCTGATTTTAATTATTTTAATTACCACTATAAGTTTTGCTTATGCAGTTGTTTTTTCGATCCAAATACATGCTTTTTATTTTTAGAGTCTCAAGATGTATTTTTTAAAACAAAAGAAAAAATCTATTTTTAGTACAACTGCTGTTAATAGCTTATCTTGAACTTCAAAACTATTTTATGATTCAACCAAAAGTTGCATTAGCTAAAGGGAGTAAAAAATTAATCAATGCTTGGGCATTTTATGACTGGGCAAATTCGGTTTATCCTTTAGTCATTTCCTCTGCTGTTTTTCCGATCTATTACGGGATGGTTTTTGCCGAAAATAATCAGATAGATTTTTTCGGATATGCCGTTAAAAATACAGCCATGATTAGTTTTGTTACAGCGATGGCTTTTATTGTTGTTGCGATCATTTCGCCCATACTTTCTGGGATTGCTGATTACATTGGAAACAAGAAAAAATTCATGAAATTTTTCGTTCTCATGGGTTCTATTTCTTGTGTTGGATTGTATTGGTTTGACCTCGAAACAATTTATCTGGGCTTATTTTTTTACTTCCTCGCCATGATCGGATTGTGGTCTAGTTTGGTTTTTTACAATTCCTATTTACCCGATATCGCTTTTGAAGATCAACAAGATCGTGCTTCAGCTCGAGGATATTCGATGGGGTATATTGGTAGTGTTTTACTGCTACTTTTTAATCTCTCCATGGTGATGATGCCCAACATGTATGGAATTGAAGGAACAGAACGAGAAGCAGCCATGCTTGCAATGAAATATTCCTTTGTTTCTGTTGGAATTTGGTGGGCTTTATTCAGTATGTATTCCTTTTATTACTTGCCCATTGGTACTTCAGATCAGAAAGTAACCCAAGATATCGTTTGGAATGGCTTTAGAGAGCTTCGTAAGGTTTGGGATGATCTGGCCAAAAACCTACGTCTAAAGCGGTATTTGGTTGCATTCTTTATTTACAGTACTTCCCTGCAAACAGTAATGCTTGTAGCGGCTTATTTTGGAGAGGAAGAGATCGCTTGGGGTTCCGATTCTGATAAAACAGTTGGACTTATCACAAGTATACTCCTCATTCAAATCGTAGCCATCTTAGGCGCAATAATTACGGCACGCTGTTCGGAGCGTTTTGGAAATCTAAAAACCTTGTTTGTAATCAACATAATCTGGGCATTGATTTGTGTGTATGCCTATTTCATTCACACGCCAGAAGAATTTTATGTTATCGCTGGTTTTGTGGGCTTGGTCATGGGAGGCTTACAATCACTATCCCGCTCGACCTATTCCAAGTTCCTGCCTGAAACCGAGGATACCGCATCGTATTTTAGCTTTTACGGCGTAACAGAAAAGATTGCTATTATTATTGGTATGCTTTTGTTTGGTGTATTGGATCAAGTAACAGGAAGCATGCGCGCCTCCATCCTGTTTTTCTTTATATTTTTTGTTATTGGCGCGTTTATGCTATTACGTGTTCCTAAAGAAAAGAAGGCTTAGTATCCTTTCAATTCTTTTACAGAGCTAAGTGCATTTTTGTACCGAGGATTCAAATCATTTAATGCATTGAGAAGTTCATTGTGTGTTGGACTTTTCGTTTCACTAAACGGCTCATCGTGGGTCTGTGTTTTGAATTCCTCAACTAGCTGTAATTCCTTTTTCTGATCCCGATGATGTGTATGCTTTTTCTTATGATTATTTGTTTTAGCCAGCCCCCGAAATTATTCTCCCCTTTGTATTGATCTATCCGGTTGAAAGCTGTTAAAAAACCCTCTTGCATAACATCTTCAGCATCCATTTTATTGTGAACAATCTTCAGAGTAGTTATAAACATGGTCTGATGGTACCGATTATACACTTCCATTTGTGCTTGCGCATGATTGTGCTTGCACAATTCTAATAGTTCGTCAACTTTTTTATCTTTCAATTTCAACTGGGGAGCATTTCTGTATATAAGATGGGTTTTTCTTAAAATGTTACACTTTTGTGTGAAATTAATTTTTAAGTGAGTTGGCACAACTCTTGAACTTACAAGGATAATTAGAATTAGTGCTTGCAATTCCTGCTTTAGTAGCGGTTGAATTCCTGTTTAAATGACACAATGACGTAAAAATATATTATGGCCAAACCAATCTTTTCAAATTTAGACAATCTGTCACTTCAAGACATAGAGTCTGAAGCAGAATTAATTCCCCTACTTACCTTAGAAGACGAAGCGGCTCTTGAAAAAGAAGATCTTCCAGCTGAGGTTGCTTTGTTACCCTTGCGAAATACAGTATTATTTCCCGGTGTTGTTATCCCAATTACGGTAGGAAGAGACAAATCCATTCAACTAATCAAAGATGCCAACAAGGGATCAAAGGTTATTGGTGTAGTAGCACAAAAAGATCAGGCGGTAGAGAATCCAGGGGCGAATGATATTTATAGCCTTGGGACTGTTGCTCAGATTTTGCGTGTACTTAAAATGCCCGATGGTAATACCACCATCATCATACAGGGTAAAAAGCGCTTTGAAATTGATCAGATTATTTCTGAAGAACCCTATCTAAAAGCGACCACCAGAACAGTAGTTGATGAAGCAGCAGCAAATGATGATACGGAGTTTAAGGCCGTGGCAGAATCAATAAAAGAGTTGTCACTACAGATTATACAAGAGAATCCAAACTTACCAACCGAGGCTTCTTTTGCGATTAAAAACATACACAGTTATTCTTTTCTGATCAACTTTGTTTCTTCGAACATGAACCTTTCGGTAAAGGAAAAACAGGATATTCTTTCCCTCAAGAACATTAAAGAACGCGCCTTGTTGTGTTTGAAATGTATGAATGTAGAATATCAAAAATTGGAATTGAAAAACG
>Ga0209716_1001671_pt1 | contig 16115 bp, 11 predicted proteins | sample COGITO_mtgs_1205_FD_184811 | JGI IMG/M metagenome (GOLD analysis project Ga0209716, IMG submission 184811) | Pelagic marine microbial communities from North Sea - COGITO_mtgs_120531 (SPAdes) (version 2) | ecosystem: Environmental > Aquatic > Marine > Epipelagic ...
TGGACGACCCGCAGATAATCAGCATCCTTTCCTACGGGTCATATCAGAAGAGGTAGCGACGGCAGTTAGGGAGAGAGCGGTCGCCCCAAAATGGAGGAGACCCAGTATGCGCCGTCCCCGCAAGAAGTCCTCGCTGGTTTGGTCGCCATCATCGGTGAGCGGTGGAGCACGTGGGATCAAGCAAGGCACGAAGCGGAGCGTGCATTCAAGGTTCGGTAGCGTCAACGAAGAGGCTTGCGACGTTACAGTAAATGTCGGTGTCGCCGGTGAACGAGTCGCGCGGAAGGACCGTTAGTAACTCGATCCGTTTGCTTTCCATGTCCGCGCGAACCATGAACTCGTTGCGCGTCGTCTTCTTGTCCCCGACCGTTTGAAATGCATCCCTGAAATTTGTGTCGTCAGCCCCCACACCCAGCAAGGTAGCGACCAACGACGAGACATCTTCGTATGAAATAGAACGCGTGCCTGTCGTCTTTTCGGCCTCGAGCGAAGTAAATGTGAAATACACCAATTTTCCGCGCGTGGTGGTGGAAACGCCATAGTCGGTCCTTTCCTTGTTCTGTGGGTGTTTGACGGTAATCAATCGATTACCACCGTATTTGATTGTATTTTTGAGCTCTGAAACCACAAACGTCTGCAGCGCTACCGAAACCGGTTCGTCTGTGGCCTCCGACTCCTCGGGCTTCTCCCCGTCGTTGTCGTCACATGGGTCGTTCTGTGTGTGAGAGTGGCCCAGCTCGGCGCTCTGAAGGAGCCGTACGCTCTTGATGGTCGCTTTTGTGTCGTTGACCACCCGTTGAATCCCAAGGCGGCTATAGACCGGGATCGTCTTCAGTTTGACGGTGAAATACCCATCGCCACTTACATTTGAGGCCGAAAGCGTGAATTCGGAATTTACGACATCGTATGTATGGTAGCACTTTGCGTCGGGCCACGACGTGCTCGTGACGTGGTCATCTTGATTAAGGGCCACAGACGTGCTGGGTTTCTTCTTCTCGGTGGGCTCCCCGTCGAGTGCGTCGGCCCAATTAGGCCCGCTTGGTGACGATGGCGAAGGCAAAGGGCCGTCGATTCGCTGTATTTTTGGTTGTTTCTTCATACGTGGTTGTGTTCTGGCACGGCGAGAACTTCCAATTGTGGCGGCTGTGTGCGTTGTCTGTTTGTACATTAAGCAGTAACAGGAACATACAGTTGTTAGGAGTTCGATCGATGATGTTGCCAAACCTTGCCGGTCTTTCCATCGGCGGTGCAGACAACTCACACACCCTTGCTGCTATCGACAAAGGCGTGTCGTCGCACCAACTCGATCTCATTTCAAATGCTGCTGACGTTTACCTCGATAACAAATACAAGCAAAGCCCACAGAACACAGGAGACGAGATAAGAGCGTTTCAAAGCGCGACGCTTCTCATATCGTATGCTTGTGAGCGCATACTGACCGCAAAGCGCTTCGAAACGGTGCCTCTTGCGGCAAACGTGAAGCAAGCGTTGAGCCACATACTTTCCAATGCAGCAAGTGTGGTTGCGAACACCACTTCGGCGAGATGGTTCCGCAAGGACGAGTCTGACCCAGCCGCGATCCTCTACTGGCTAAACCAAGCGGTCATGATGCAATCTCTCGACGACGAAGACTCCGAGGAGATCATATCAAAACACCGCAAAAAGTACAATGGTAGGTGCCAGGCGTGTGGCAAAGAGAGTCTGAAAGAGGCGTTCGTTGTTGAAATGAGTGGCTGGGACTCTCCCGATTACGACAAATTCGCTCCGGCCCCGACTCCGTGGAACGTGGATGGCCTCTTGGTCCGACCGAAAGAATACGAACTCGCTTTTACGCGGCTATACAACTCCTACACCGGCGATCCAAAATTGCGACCTCAGCCGTGGGCCAAGAAGTTTGTGGTTGGGCCAACTTGCCATGCACTCTGCGTGAACCGTCATATTGCGCGTACATTTTTTGTCGAGTCCATGTTCGCAACAACTGGTAATCTCATGAGTTTCAAGGCCAGTGCAAAGGGTGTCAAATTGAAGGCCCCCGAATTCCTGACTGCGTACACGTGGAAAGAGGATGGGCACGACTTGACGCAGCAGCTTCCGAACATAATGTTGACGATCCGAAACGCGATGCTCAAAGGTACGAACTCTACGAGCATTCGAGAAATGGAACGCGAGACAGACCCCCTGTTTGATGAAGACGTTCACAATGCGTTGCGCGACGCAATGAAACGAAAGCGGAAGCGCATCGAGGCCGTCTTCCCACTCGAATTTCTGTTCACGTGATCAAATCCGAAAACGCGTACACTGCCGGTACACGGCTCGTACAGTACGGTACACGTACACCAAACCACCCCTTCGTGTACGAGGTGTGTACCGCAAATTCTTGGTAGCCGTTTTTCGTCAATTAATATCTCATATGTAAATTTAATCAATCGCGCTTCATCACAATTGACGAAAAACGGCTACCAAGAATTTGCGGTACACGCCTCGTACACGAAGGGGTGGTTTGGTGTACGTGTACCGTACTGTACGAGGTGTGTACGCGTTTTCAAAACGCGTACACTTGGTATGCATGTGTGTGTACATAGACATTTTCGGCGAACCCCCCCCCCATCACAACCCCCACCCTTCAAACAACAAGTCCTTCGTCCTCCTCTTCTGCAATCGGTGGCTCAAGTGCCGTCTTCTTCTTCTCTTTCCCGGGCGTTTTCTTTTTGACGGTCGCCGTGTCCTTGATGCAGAGCACGATTGGGCTATGATCGCTGACTCCGTCTTCACCCTTGCAGAACTTTGCCGGCATCGCCAATTCGAGCACCTCTGCGCCGATACTAAACTTGTTGGCGGCAAATTTTGAAAGCACAAAATTGTCGTATGACTGACCACCTGAAGATGTACTAACATGCTCGCCAAGCATGGGCGGTGCGAAACCGTGCTTGTCGAGCTCGAATCCGGTACCGATGAACGCATTAAAGTCGCCGCAAACGAGGTGATGCACTGTCGAAGTCTTGGCATCCTTCGCGCCCTTCTCCGTCAGAGGTGTATCAAGTCTGAATGCACTCTGGCCATTGTATTCTTTGAGAAACGCTTTGATCTGAACGTCCCTGTCTCGGGCCCTGGACTTGGGCGGAAAGTGAACCGATGTGAGCACCCAGGTTTGATCGCCTTCGTTTTTGAATCGCGTGTCCTTCACCTTGATCGTGAGGGGACCATGGTCCAAAGGAACGGAGCACGCGGTTCGGTTTGTGCAGCTCGACACGACCTCGATTGGCTTCCTAACTAAAGCGACGTGCACTTCCAAATTTCCGGGTCCGCAAGGCTCGGAGAGGACGATGGACCATTCGTCACCGGAATGGTGCTCGAAGGCCTTCTTGAGCAAATTCGCCCTCGTTTGTTCGACGTCCGTAATCTTCGGTTCCGATGGTACTTCCTGGACGAGTACGATGTCGAAGGTTGCCAAAGTTGCAATCAGGAGAAGCCATTGTTCTTCGAGCCCAGCCTTGCCGGTGCGCAGCTTGAGCGAGTTGAACGAAGCAATTCTGAGCTCGTGGCGTTCTTTGAAGATGCGTGTCGATTCCCCCTGTTTTGCAACGGTGACCTCCAGAGCTACGCCTTCCTCGCCGGAAGGAATCAGTCTAGTTTTGTCTCCATCTGGAAGCGTATGCACTTGGGGAGCAGCAGCAGCACATGTCTCCACGGGCGTCTCCGCGGCCTTCTCCGCGGGCGTCTCCACGGGCGTCTCCGCGGGCTTCTCCGCGGCCTCCTCCGCGGGCGTCTCCGCGGGCTTCTCACCGGGCTTCTTGATTGGCTTAGGCCGCCGAAAGGAAGGTGATGACGGCGGTTTTGGTGTTTCCGTCGTCTGCTCGTCGGCGGTGCCACTTTGTGCAAGCGGCGACGATTTCGGCACCTTGTCCCTGTTGGCGTGTTTTCGTCTGAGAATTTCTTCAACCAAGTCCTCTTTCGAAACATTAGTGCCTACTTGATCGGAAGTAGGAAGTTGTTCCGTTTCAACACTGACGTACTCGTCCAGAACATCACGCAACGCCTCCTCAGACATTTTCCCCAGCCTTGTTTTCCCAATGTACCTCAAGTTGGAGTTTACCAACTCTTTAGCGCCTCGGCCAGCCATTTTATTGGCACATGCGTAAATACAGACTTACAGTACAGCTAAATGCTCTAGCGGGGAGCGCGGCGAAGCTGTGCGAGGCTCATGGCTGCGCTCACGTCCTCGAAAGTTTCTTCTGTACTGTATTCTGTGCGTTTGCGTTTTCGAGTGTGTGGTTCGTGTCTGCCATTTTCCATGCTAAACACGTATTCCGCCAAGCGTTTGCTCCCCAATCGAATGCAGCAGTCACGCAGTACCCCCCGTTCCTTTAGCAGCGAGATGTCCTGGACGGCAACTTCGCGAAAAAGGATTGGACAGTGGCGCGCGTCTTGCAAGTATTCTGACACGGCAACAGGCAACATCGTTTCAGAGATATTTTCCTCGGCAAAGCGGAAACAGCAACAGCTAGCGCTTACGTCGACGGGAATTCTCAGGCTGTGGAAGCACTGCGGGCGTTCTTCGCATCATCGCCGCTGCCCTTGCTTCCGCTGCTGCTCTTGCCATTGCTTGCTTACGCTCAATTTGAGCACGAACGATCACATCGACGTCCGTCTCGCTGACAGCGTAGATGTTAGCCAGGACGAACAGCGCCTTGTGCACGATCTTGTAGGTTCCGAGTACAGGGGCCGTGGCAAAGGCGCCGGCCTTCTGTGTAATTTTGTCTCTCAAAACTAGCGTTCTGTAGAGCGACTTCCTGACGGCCTTGTACATAGCTTCGCCGTTCTCTTCCTGGTCAAGGATCGTTTCCTGTGTTCCGTCTTGACCGTCGAAGCTATCGTCGTTGATCTCGAACGTTTTGCAAAGCAATCGGTCCGTGCCCCTCCTAATGTTTGCCCACATCACCATGACTGTAACTGTCATGTCTCGGAACACCGACATGAAATTGGACGGCAAATCGGCGGTTTTGAATACGCCATTGCGGGTCGTGGAAGAGAGTATGCCGAGCATGATTACAAACTTGGAGCAGTAGAACGAGCTCTGCCCACCAACAAATTGCGACCTGCTAGCAACGTACCCTGGATCGAACTTGGCGAATCTCATATCGTACGACCCGGTTTCCTCGTTTCGTTTGTACAAGATGTTGTCCAATGACGCGTCTGTGAGAAGCACTTCGTCGGAGGCCTTGTCCACCAAGGTGGTGATCGCACCCATTATTTTTTTCTGTGCGGATTTCCGATTCCCAGCTGGGGAACTGATGTGGGCGCCGACATCGGTCTTGAAGCTCGCGTCTGAAATGTAAATGTACCTTGGCGAACCTTCCTCTGGGAAGTACGAGAAGGCGCATACAATGTGCGGAGCAATCACCCTCGTCGCCATGAAAAAGGTGGTTGTAAGCTCTTCTTCCATCCAGTTGAGGTCCTCAAGTTTGGCCACTTGCTTGGGTGGATCAAACTCGTCTTCGTCTTCGGTGACAAAATGTGGCGTGTTGTATTTCCCGTAATCTCCGGTGTGCCATACCTTCACCGCATCGTACGGGATTTCCAAGTGGTAGAAAAGCGTTACGATGTTGTGCAGATCAGTGTTCTGGCTGAGACGTGTGTCATACTCTCCTGTTTGCATGACCATAAGGCCGATCTTCTGTGAAAGGTTGACCACTTCGACACGGGCACCCAGTGGTTTTACCAGGTTAGAGTCCAAAACTTCATCCTCGCCTATGTTGTAAGCGCGCATGACCAGCTCGTAGGGATTTGTGTTGAAGAATGTGACATCGTCTTTCATCTCGAGAGCACTTGTCATCTCTGAGAAATTCTGTATTCTATGCCTTTTGTACCGCTGGTACGAGAGAGCGGCGCCAGTTTCCGGCTCTTTCTTCGTCCCCGGGCCGAGGGTAAGGTTTGCGAGTGACGGTATCATGATACACACACCAAACGCACAGTTCCTATCAACATGAGAACAAGCTTTAGAGAGTTATCTGTCTGTGTCGACAAAAAAACAAAAATCATGCATTCTCTACAGACTCAACACCGTCATTTTTGTTGAGACCTGTCGACCCGAACCCGGAAGATCCGCGCTCGCTTTCGAAACAGGACGACAGGGCATCGACTTGGTATAGTTGCGGCACCAACGCGACCGAGAAGATCAGCTGTGCGATTCGGTCCCCCTTTGAGATCTCAAAGGGGTCCGAGGTCGTATTCTTGGCAAGGATGCAAATCTCTCCAGTGAAATCTGCGTCAATCGTGCCATCGAAAACTTCTACACCAGCACGCGTGAGCCCGGAGCGACCGCGGATAGCTCCGTAGATAATCGTTTCGGCGCCCAAGCGTTGCTTGACAGTCGGAACACCAATCCCTAGTTTGAGACCAGTGTGGACCGTCTTCCAGCCACAGCCTGCCTCGAGAGTGACTGCTTTCGATGCGCAGATATCAAAGCCAGCGGCGTCCGCTGTTTTGCGTTCCGGCTTTTCCGAACCTTCCGACATCTCAAAGGGCATTGAAATCAGCCCGGTTTGCTCGATCGAATTTGCAATCGAGCATACATAGTCGTCTGCTTCCTCGGTAGAATCCTCGCGGTTCCAAACAACAGACGTCGATAGAGTGTTGCCCATGCAACCACAGCCAACAGCGCTAATACGTTGCAAGACAATATACGGTTGACTGACGTGTGGTCGCGTGCTGCGTGCTGCGCATGCAGCTAGCGGTTCACGACAGTGAAGAGGCAGGAGACCGCAACGCGCCATCTGCAACGTCGACTCGAGGTACAACAACCGACATCGAAAAGGAGTACGCCCAACGTTGCAAAACGCTATCTCACCAGATCTATTCATCAATTGAAAACCTTGCGACGGAACTTGAGGCTGGAAACCCTTGTTGTGTGTCGGTCGACACTGCCCGCGGGTGGCTGGCCGATCTTCGTGAATTGAACATTTGCATTTCACAGTATGCGCGGGCGTCGGTTGCCAGAGTCGACAGGCTACAAGTTGAGGCCGCGCTCTCTCACAATGCAATGGCATCTGACCTACTCGACAGAGAAGCCTGTCATACTACCACCCTCGAAGCGATTGCGTCAGCACAGCTTCCTTGCTATCGGCCGGATGAGTCTTCACAGCCATCGTCGTCGTCTGACGCACGCCTCGGCGATTCGGTTGATCGCGCAATGCAACTCGTAATGCAAACGAATTCTAACACGGCGCCCTTCACGTCCGAAGGGACACATGGGTATTTTGGAGCTCCCAGATGCCTCTTCCCCCCCAAAGGATAAGGTATCTTAGTGTTTTAAATGGTATAAAACGACATCACGATGCTATCGTCTGGTGATTGTTTCATACCAGACGGTACAACTCAGGTAGAAGCTCTGCGATTTTTGCACTTCGTTCACGAGAAGTACCGAGACTATTACAACCGTCTGTGTGCATGTGCGTCCGAAATACTAAGCGTGTTGGAAATACCACCAGAAGAAGTGGCGGGTGTGCAAGGCTGGTCGACCCTTCCGCCCGAATTTGTGAATACTGTGTTGAGGGCGGCAGACAAATACACAACGAATGGATTCAAGGTCGTCAATGGTGAATCAAAGGTCGATGATTCCACGTCCATGTTGTTCAGTCGCTGTGCCAAGGCTACAAAAGATACAGGAACCGCTTTTGGTGACGTCGACAATGGCGGTGGTGGTGAGGGTGCCGAGGGTGGTGAGGGGGCGTCCATGCACAAACACATCACAAGCGCGTTTCAGAAACTTTCGCTTTCTGAGTCTGCGTTGGTTCGTCAACACAAGGCGTCAATTGCGACAAAACTGCGAAGCTTCTACAGAGAAGGCTCTATATTCGCTGACCTCGGTCGTGTGCCTGCCGGTGACAAGAATAAGGAAATTGACAGGTTGGAAACGCTCCAAGACAAAACGGGGAAGTTTCTGGCTGCACTGGCACCGCCTGTTTCTCCATCAATAGATGATGTCAGCCCGTTTTGCCTGTCTACAACCACCCCGCAAACGCCGGTCATGATCGAAGGCAGACAACAAGACGTGCATTTCTTCTCGCTGCTGCCTATGCCCTATCAACCTGTACCACAAGAAGGCCGTTTGCCCCCCTCCGCTCCCGTTGTGATTATAAATCAGAGAGTGCTCAATCTCTACAGCAAGCACAAACATACGATTTTGAAAGCTCTCGAGTTGCGACCTGTTTACGTATCTCTTACTGATATACTTCCGAGATACCTCGGTAACATATCCACGCCCCTGAACTTTGCGACCTTCGGTACAGAGGGTTTTGGTGTCTATGGCACTTACGTGACAGCAGATGATGGGGTCTTAGATGAGGCGGTCTTCTACGTACGAAAAGGAAGCGTGGAGCGCCCGACAAACATTGCAACATACCTTAAGGGTATTGCCTCTGGCGAAAGACCAGGCCTAATCGCAGCAATCAATGCGGTGTTCGACGATATGCGTTACATCTTAGCTCCCCTCGGCGAAAATGGTAACCGCTTCCTTTATCCCGTCAAGTGTAGGCTGGTGGAGACGCCCATTGTGGCCGATGAACTACTCGTAAAGCGCGTCGATCGATACAACAAGGTGTGGAAACAATACCACCGCTCTCAGGCACAGTGGAAACATATGGAAGTCCACCAGTCGAACGACAAGCCAATTTGGCAGGTGATGGAAGACATTCTCTTACTTGATCTGAGTCGTTTCGGGTGGGCCCCTTGTTGGTCTACACCTGATAACCAGCCACCGAGGCCTGAAGATTTCAACGCCGGGTCCTTCCTGAACGACATTGCCGAGTTTTCTGACGACGACAGAAATAAAATGAAAGATGTATTCAAGCAGACCACGCCACAGTGGAAATGCACACAACACATGCACACAATGGAGTTTGCGAAGTCAAGGCGAGTCAGGGCACTGCGCGACGCGATTGGCACTGAGTCCGAAGTTGGTTTGGTTGCAAGCATCAAGGAGTTCAAGAATAAAGAGCTCCGGAATAATAACACACCCGACCCAAAATTGGATGGCATGCTGGGGTGGCTCGAGGGTCGTTGGCACGAGGGCGCCGAGGACGACAACCAGGCGCTCAAAAACTTCCGCGATTCGTTCGCTCTAACGATGGCAGAGTATCATATGGATCTTAGTAACGATGTACATGCTCTATGCATTTGCTTCACCGCGACATTTTTGCGTGTCCGTGGTGCTATGCAAACTTCGTTCGCTGGAGATACGTCACTGCATGGCCTTTTGCGCTGCGTCTTCAAACGTGTGTGGTACGACAAGCACTTTCAGTTTGCAAACGTCTTCCGGCGGTTTAAGCTGCTGGCACTCAAGACCGTTTCTGTTCCAGCGCACGAGACCTTGAAGAAACCCGCAGGTGAGTGGGTCAACGATCAGAACATCGTCTGCGACTTTCTCAAATACCGTATGAATTTTGCATCACTTCAAATGGCCAAAATATCGGAACAGCGCCAGGATCTGTGTAATGATTTCATCACTCATGCAAGGGAAGTACGCAAACGCGCAACTGGTGAGGAGTCGTCCTCCGACATCATCGTGAAAAATGGACTGACTCTGGGTATGGCAAGCAAAGCGTTTGACAACACGTGCATTTGTATGCGAACGAGACTACGGTTCGCCTCGACTGAAGATCGTGACAACGCTTTCACGGCACTTGTGGTGTCCGATACTATGGCAGTTGAAGACGCAGAAGCACTAATTGACGAGTTTGAAGCTTCGAAACGAGACCGTGTGAAAGAGGATGCATTCAACAAGTCGGAAGTTGTCAAGAAGAATATTTCCAGGTTCGTCAGATCGTTCAGCAACGTACCATCGAAAAGGCGGAGTAAGGCTGAACGAGCGCAATTCGAAACGATCGCAAAGGCAATTGGTCATGTGTCTGATCGAAGTGAGAGTCTCAACGCAATTTATCAAGGCTCGTTTCTGTGCGAGGTACTGGCTTCGGGCGTTCTGACCACGGCAATGCAACGATCAAGATTGCAACGCAATTTGCAGATGAATATTAAGAGTGCCAGTAAAAAGAGAACGCAAGAAGGCCAGCCCCTGTGCTTCAAGGACCGAACAAATGGCACCGAAATCCTGATCGTGTTTATGCTTGATGTCGACAAGATCGTCGTGAGGGTTCCCGCAAAAGGGACAACTGCTTTCGTTGCTGACAACGAGATTGACAAGGTGCTGGCCGCAATACATCGGGAGTGCCCACATCACCGTAGGCCCAAAGAAAGTGTCCAGAACCGCTTCCGTTGGAGTCTGGATGCCAAGGTCGACGTATGGCGGATGGACTGGTGGGTTGGGAAGGATATTCCCGTAAACGACTACGAAACTGCGCAGACGATCGCACCAATCATCCCTTACCAATTCTCCGATAGCCAACTTCGCTTAAACTCTCCTTCAGATGACGCAGATTTGCGTGAGGTTCTTTCTGGCACTGGAAATATTCCACCGACCGACCCCTTCCAGGGCTCTAAAACAGTGTCTGAGTCTATGGAGCGTATTTCAAGCGCCTTGCCGGTGATAGATCCCGAAACAGCCAGCAGAATAGACAACTCGTCTATTCAAAGCAACTTGTTCCAATCATTCGCAGAGTCGACTCTCGAAATATACAAACTCGATTCCATTGCGCGCATTTGTAGGATTGCATTCGGCTTGCTAGAGCAAGGCCCGCTCCAAGGAGACGAACCTGCTGTCTACGAGGACCTCTACGAAATCAGCCCATTCGAAGGAGACGAGCAAACCAAAGACTTCCTCGTTTGGAGAACTGTGATCAACAGCAGCGGTCTTGAGCGACAACGTGCTGTACTGGACCCCTATGGACTGAACGGAGCGTCCATACTCCCTCCGTTCCAAATGCAACGCCCTTACGATGACGCGAGAGAAGAGGGGATCCTGGCCGTTCCCGAGTTGGCAACTGGAATCTTTCGCTTTCTGCAGCAAAGGCTATCTGCTTCTTCGCGCTACTTGAAACTCATTCGGGAAACGGCGTTTCAGAGGTCTGGCAATGCAAGCAGAAGCACAGAGCAGTTTGAGATGGAGGCACAGGCTGCGTGGAATTACAGTTACTCCACTGTGCAAAATAGTCCTCTCACATACCAGTTTTACAAGCCCAGGGCGCTCACGTTGGCGACGTACTTGTACCCTGATGAGTTTGTTATGGGCCGCCGACGAGACAGACATCAAAACATTGATGAGGAGCCTCTAATGGTCGCATTCAACCCTTACGCTTACACACGTGTGTCGGAGCTCTACATGGCCTGCTCCACAAGCAACCTGAAGGCGGTGGTACTTCAAACAACGCCGCCCGTACCGACTGAGGCCGATCGTACGTACGCGAGGTTCAAGAGGATCGCGACGGACATGGCAAAAATAGCAGAGGGCCTGCGAATGGCATTCCCTCTCTTCCAGTACATGTACGCAGCTGCAGAGCTTCTCAAAAGAAAGAATGCCACCAGCTATAGATTCCTCCCCGGGATCATGCTGTCTTCTCTCAAACACATCAAAGCACTTTCACAAGAAGTTCAACACAACCACGCAACGTTCGAAGATGCTGTGCGGTCGTATGCAGACATGGCTTCCACGGGAGTCAAGGGCGTTTCCGATCTCCGTGACCGCTTTGTTGGTGCTTACAGGAGCGTTCGAAAGTTCCGACTCACGTACGACGTTGGCTTCAACGGTATAATCGTCTATATGACTGCCAAATTCAATGGGAAGTCATCAAACGAGAAACTGAAAGCTCTTTTGGGAAGTCTGTTCACCTCGCTCGAATTGGTTATGAACAGTGAATCCTTTGTGCGAAAAACATCTACGCTCACCTCCATGTTCTCAGACAACTCCAAAATTGCGGAGTGGATGACTAATTTTGGACCGTACTCGGTTCTGTCGTCACGTGTGCACATGAACGCTGTGCTTGGGTGTGCCACTGCGGCTGCACCATTTCGTAATCTACCCGAACAACACAATGACGTCCGGTACATGCGGAAAATAAGGAACGCGATCTCATTCGACACCTTCGGTGGCTTCTTCAGCGGCAATGGCGAACTTGCAAAGTTTTACTGTTTCCTTCCCGCTTCACAAGACGTGCTAGAGGCCTCTGACTCGCTGAGCATCTCCGTGGACGAGGAGGTTTGCCACAAAGACCAAGTCATCGTAACATCATCGGACGACAGGCTCGTTGATATTGGCGTAGGTGATCTTCAGCTCGACAGAACCAATGATTCTACGGAAGAAGAACTGGAGGAGAAAGCGCTACGAGAAATGTTCGGTGGATCCGAGGAAGAACCAAAGTCATCGGACGAAGAGGAGGGCGACGATGTAGGCGATGACGAAGAGGGTGAAAAAGGCTATGGTGAGCGCTGGAGAGGAGGAAGGTGAATTCGGACAAATGCCGCTACCACCACCCCCGCGCAAGCCCACCGGTGTAATTAAGAGCCGTAATTATAATGTCGTCTGCAGCGGTGTAGCGTCGCAAATGTTGGTTTCTCGTCGTATAAAAACTCGTATAACTCCTCGTTGGAAAACGGTTTCGTTTTGTTCGCCTTGTCTTTGAGCGGACTGAACTTTCGGCTCCGTTGCATCGAGCAAAACGTGTCTCGAACGTCCAGGTCCTGGTTCTCTCCGAACGGGATGATGTCATGTGCCAGGCGGGTCGTGTTGATTGCTCTCGTGTCGAAATTTGCGTTGTGCGCCACGAGTCGACCCCCTTGCAGAACGACGCGCGAGGCCTCGCGTGCAAACGTTTCCAACGCGTCTGTTGGGTCGACTCCGAGTGTTTCGCAGTCTAGTGTGCTGATCTTGTGTATTCTCCTCGCCCGTTCCTCGACTACCACGCCCGTGGGGAGTTTGAAGATCTCGTCGTATGTTTTAGATACGGCGCCGTTCTCTATGACCAGGTAGGCAAGTTGACACACAATCAAAGGCTTCAGACCAGTTGTCTCAACGTCAAACACCAGGACAGGTGGGTGCCCCAGAGCAGTCTTAATTGGAGGGTGCTTCAAGTCGGCAGCTCCGGTATCGGCGTCGGCGGGGGGCGCAGCAGGCGATGCAGACAGAGGCGTAGGTGGTGACGGTGGTGGCGGTGGTGCCATAGGAGCATTCAAAAAGTATTTAGACCTAACAACAACTTCACATTCCTCCATGAATCAAAGTACACACACTCGTACTATACAGAAGCACACGGCTGTTTTCTTACACGGCCGAGGCGGCACCGCGTGGTTCCAATCCCTCGGCGGCCTCAATCCTTGCGGCCACGGCCGCCATATCGAGATCGCTGCACACAGCTCCTGAACGCGATCGCGCCGCACCGCCCAGTGCAATACCGGAAAACGTCCCGACCGCCGTCGAACTGATATCCACAAGCCCTCTCGCGCCTATGGCCTGAAAAGACGGCACGATCAGTGAATCCGCACAAGCAACCGTTTTTGGTTGGACGTCAGGCGCCTGTTCGACGAGGCCAGCGTCGTGAAGCTCATGACCATGGCGTGCTTCAAGTTCAAAAGTCTCCGGCTGCTGTGAGTAGTCCACTGGTTGTGTCATGATGAGCGGTGCTTCTTCTTCGTCGTCAATTGCGTATTCCTGTCCAAATATTCTTGTGTAAATTGCGATACTGCCTTGTATGATTGCAAAGGGCAGCAAATAGGAGTGCGCCGCAAGCACCCAAATCGAAGCAGCGCTAGCGCGCATTACGCAGATTAACACCTCGCTGGAAGATTGAACGGGGGGAGCAGCAGCGTATACGAAGACCGAGTAAAGCAGCGAAAATACAAACGACCTGACGATACGCTCGGCGGCAGAGCTGAGCGTGGGCGAAGAGCAGAGCGGCCCCGAGAGCACAACTGCTGGAGGCGGTAGCATCGAGATGACTAGAAGGGCAACGACGGCGATCAGGAAAGGGAGATCTGTTTGCGCCAGGGGCCGGCGTGCTCTCAAAAATCCAGACAGCAGCATCAGAACCGACATCGAGTGAAAGACAAAGCGTCTCCACGACGGCGTTGAAGCCTCTCGCGTGCATGTATGCACCAACTGCTCGGCAACCTCAGAACCAATGTAGATGAGAACGCATGGCTGCAGCGCCCGGAAGATGAGACGGAGTCCATGAACACGACCCAATCGGAATGGTTTTCGGACTATAGCGATTCCAACGATGGAGCTCAGAACCAGTGTGCGTATAGCCGATACGAAGTTGTAAGGGAACGCGACACATGCCAAAATGCTTATTGCTGCGGTAAAAACGGTCGCAGTAATCGTTTGGAGAGCTCCCACATAAAGAACGGCGTTAGAAAAGTCTACCGCGACGTCCTCTTCATCTTCGGTTATAAATTTTGCACTTTCGTGCATGATGTGATTTGACTGTACTCGCATGCGAAGCGCGGATTCCATGACGGAAACGACATGAACTTTTGCTATATGGCACGTTAGCGCCGTCTACACACCGGACATCCCTACGGATGCGGAATCGTTTTTGAGCAGCGACTTCTTCTCTTGTGCTCGCGCAGGTTTCGCGTGGGCTACGAGCCCCGGGACCGATGGAAACAGTCCAGTAGCAGGCGACACATCTACAGCAGGCGTCTCCTGCGCACTGTTTCCGACCTCATCCGCGACGTAGCCAACCGTATCAGACGTCAACGCATTGAGCTCATCTAGTAGGTCGTCGTCGTCCGCACCGGTATCGTATGTACTCACCATGCCTTCAAACACAGCAGCGACGTCATCCACATCGTCCCTCACCTCAACTGACTCGTCCACTGCGCTCTCCGCGAGGGAAAGCAGGCCCTTGCTTTTGTTTTTGACACTCGTTGTTGTCGATTTGAGTGCAGTGGCCAACTCCCGCTGCAGAACAGATTCTTCGATCATGTCTTGCTGCCGTTCCAATGTGTCCAATGCGGCCCGAGCAGCAGCGAGTTGCTTTTCCAGGGTTTTCGCTTTCTTGAGTTCTCGAATCGCGTCTTGCGTTCTGCCTTCGGTTTTTGCACGCAGAGCTCGCTCTCTACCAATTTTCACGCGATCGGCCAATCCCTCAACACGCGCCTTTACCGTTTTCATCGCAACTTCGATTCTCTCGTTCTCGCTTGTGTGCTCTTTTCGAACACCTACCATCCTCAAAAGCAGCTTGCTATCTCCGCTCTGTTTGATCGTCGAAGTCGTAGAAGCTTCCGATGTTGCGACTTTGCTTGCTTGCCTTCTCCACAACGGACACGACGAAAATAACCTGATGCTTGGAAAGCAGCCTTTTGGTGGAGGCGCTTCCTCTGGAGCCCATTCACGAACCAATTGTTCCACGCGCTTTTTCCCTTCGGCTAATTCCGAATTGCGATTTTTTATCATCTCTTTCTTGGATGCTATGTCGGTCGCCATCACCGACGTTACAGGCCACACACACACACCCCATTGCTCCCTCTGGCACACTATTAGCGGTGCTGCGGCGTACCTACAGCTGTGGTCGACGTCATTCAAGAACACAATGCAGCGCGTCGTCATACCACTAGCGCTGCACGAGAGTGCACCCACCCCGGTCGACCACATAATCCAATCGATGTCCAAAAGGGAAAACAAGAAAAAGCCCTCTCATTTTCTCCACGAAGCCTTTTACGCAATGAAAAAAGAACAAAAAATCTCTCAACTTGCGCGGTGCGCATCTGGCCTCGAAGCCGAAGTGCCCGCAACGCCAAACGGATGGATGTGCAGGGGTTGCGGCGAAACCGACAGCTCGAAGCTCCAGGAATCTAGCGACAAATCGGGGTTCGTGTGTCCATCGTGCGGCGCATGCGAGTCGACGAACAGCAACTTCCAAGAGAAGGCGTACGACACAAACAATCGGTCGACGGTGATCGCGGACGACAGGCTAGCAACCGACCTTTCGGCGGAAGAGTTCAAAAGCTCCGCTTCTCGCCGACGCGCGCGCCAGGCCAACGAGGCGGCGTCTCAAGGCGTGCCGAGCGCGCTGCGGAGCACGCAGGAGAAAATCACCAGACAGGCCTCGGTGGAGGCTTCACTTAACGTGCTGCAGCAACGAGATAAAAAACGAATGGATCGAACAGTCGTTCACGTGCACTCGGTGTTCAGCTCGGCGGGTTTGGACCCCGACACCAACCCGCTG
>Ga0209716_1001677_pt1 | contig 16058 bp, 9 predicted proteins | sample COGITO_mtgs_1205_FD_184811 | JGI IMG/M metagenome (GOLD analysis project Ga0209716, IMG submission 184811) | Pelagic marine microbial communities from North Sea - COGITO_mtgs_120531 (SPAdes) (version 2) | ecosystem: Environmental > Aquatic > Marine > Epipelagic ...
CAACAGATTCCTGAAGACGTCAATGTGACCTACATCAATTTGGATATGTTTGCACTCAATTGGCCAGTTCCCACACCACTCGCAAGCCAGTTAGCTGGTTGTGATGAAGACTATTGGACGCTGTATATGTTCACCTCACCGGTTGACGATTGGTCGTATTATGAGGACAGAGGCCTTGAGGTCACCCAAGAGATGCAGGTCTATGCAGAATGGTTCCAAGCGCATCTCAAAGAGATCAATGCCAACCTTTCTCACCCTGAAGAATGGGTTCGAGTGATTGACGATATCAAAGGAAATTCCGACCATTATAATTTCATTATGAACAACCATACTGCTACGTGGTTGCGCGGTCAGCATCAGTACATCTACGAGGAAGGTGATGCCTGTGAGCAGACGCCTAAGCACGCTCAAACCGATACAGTCACCACCATCAACACGATGGCGGGCGGTCAAGCCAACGTCGAGCAAGGGTTGCAGACTGGGCTGGATATTATCGCGACAATGGCGTGGTGGGACTGGCAAACGCCAGAGATGCTTGAGGCCCAAGAACAAGATGCGAATGCGCAAACTGACGGTGGTTCAGGCTCAATGAGCACGTTCCTGATTCCGCTGTTTTGGCTGACCTTGCTGCCAGTTGTGTTCTTCCTTGCCAAGAGCAGTAAAGATTCCAAAGAAGAATAATCAAGACACTCTCCACGGTGTGTCCTAGACCTATTTCAACTTCGTTAATCTAATGATTTAAAGAATTCAGGGACAATGGTTACCGATTCTACTTTTTCGGTATTAACGCCAATTTCATATTTTTTCAGTAGGTTGCATAATTCAGTACCATTTAGAAGATTGATTGTTGTTGCACCAGGTCTAGCCGCTTCTTTAATCGCTTCTCGGGAAAAAGAAGATGTTGTAATAATCACACCCATCTTAGTCATCCCATCTATCGAACCTCTAAATTCTCTAATCGTGGATGAGCCTAGTACATTTCCAGGCTTATATCTTTTAGATTGAAACGCTACTTGTTGAGTGAACAGATCCTTTGTCCTGAGTTTTCCATGTCCATCAATTCCTCCATCATTAGATTGTTTCGTGACTATAACATCTTCAAAACCAACCTCCATCAATAAACGGCGACATAATTTTTCAAACCCTGTAGGGCTCATAGACATTAATTGGTTTATCAAAAAATCCATCCATTCATCTTCATCATTTTCGTTTGTAATATCATTTTCTAAATCTTCTATCTGATTTACCACAACTTCAGATGTACTTTTAGCCGCATCTTTTGCGGCTTTTTTCCTTTTTTGCACTTCTTTTACAGCATCCATAATTTCTTCAATATCAATGCTTTCTGCTTGATTTCCTTTTAGAGTATTAATCCAAAGTCCTTTACGAGGATTATCACAGTAACCTGCCTGTTTTAGGTAAGTTCTAGCCCATGCCATTCTATATTCATATTCTGTTCTTGGACCATCTTTGTGAAGAACACTCATGACGTCTTCAGTTAGTTCTGGCATCCGTTGTGCTACCAATTCAGCTAACTGTTCTAGGCTAGCAGTGCCCATTTCTTTTAGAATTTGCCACTGGGGCTCAATGAATGATTGAAACTTTGGAACTTCCGCCATATCACAACTTAAAATGACATAATGTAAATAATTCACTGATTTTTAGCACGGTGTGTCCTTGAACTATTTCAAGATATGATGTAACGAGAACTCTTCACTAATCTAATGCTATTATAATCATCTTCGTTAGTAAATTCATACATCCAAAACAGATACTGGAACTCTCTCTTTTCGAAGAATACAGTTATGACCTTTTTACCAAACTTTACAGATACGTCTTCAGACCATTTCCTGAACGGATAGTACATTTGTCGAATAATTATATCATCAACTCCTGTGTTTTTCGCCTCAATTAAAACGACATGATTTTTACCTTCATAACCTGCATCTACTTCGGTTTGAACGCTTTGCTGATTAATGAGAGTATTTCCTACACGAAATGAAAATGGAGGTGTGTACTTTCTTCCTCGAATAGTAAGATACAGGTTTCCAACATCACAAAAATCTTCGATCATTCCTGCTGCATGAGCGAAATCGAGGTGTTGCATTTCCGAATTTCCTACTTCGTTAGAGTATAATCTAAAATCTATTTTTGAATCGAATAAGATAGCCTCAGAATTAATAGTTGGAATATCAACATACCCTTCTCCTTTGACAATTACATATTCACCATTCTTCACTGGAAGCAAGAATAATCCTTGGTCAACAAAAACTTGTGGCTTATCTTTTCTTTGGGCCTGGTAGCAAAGGATTCGTACTTCCTTTTCTGCAGTTTTTTTGAAATCTTGACATGCTGTTTTGATTTGTTTTGCAGTAATGTAGAATGGTTCTTTATCGAAATCATGATTGTGTATGTCGTATGCATCAAATATGGTAAACCAAGGAATATCTTTAGAGGGGTTGCCCATATATTGGTCACTCAGTCCTGATATTAGAACTAATTCTAATAATTCTTAATCAGTAATTCACTGATTTTTCCTCTTCTATCTGGGTTGCTGTTAATTGCTCTATTAGCAAACACTCTATCAATTTTGAAATCACAGTAAAGCTCATCAAAGAACTCATCATCTTTCACAGTATTCTTGGGATCTGAATTGGAAAGTAAAAATGACACGTTCTTCTTATGAAGTTCTTTTGTTAAAGATGCTAATTCGGTTTGATTATCATCGTTAAAATCTCTTTTAGAGTAGGAAATAAAACTCGATGTTTTTGATAGAGGCCTGTAAGGAGGGTCAAAGTAAACAAAACTCTTGTCGTTGACCCAGTCGAGACATTTTTCATATGAGGCATGATGAATTGTTACACCTTGCAACGCTTGATTTACTTCTTTTAGAGATTCTGCTGAGGGAAATGATGGATTTTTATATCGACCAGTAGGTACGTTAAATTTTCCACTCTTATTTAGTCGAAACAAACCGTTGAAGCAAGTTTTATTGAGAAAAATCATTTGAGCAACACGCTTTGATCTATTTTTATCGGACATTGAATCAATATCAAGATTTGAGTTCCATAAGTCTCGAATTTTATAGAAATAATCACTCCTCTCTTCAGTAGTCGATGGAAACTCATCAACCAATTTGTCTAGCGATGATATCACATCATTTACAGAAGATTGTAATTGCCTGTAACATAATACTAATTCCAAGTTGATATCCGAGATATGAATTTGTTTGAAGTTGTAATTTTCTAACATGTGGAAAAGCAAAGCACCGCCTCCAATAAAAGGTTCGACATAGGTCTCGATTTCATTGATTTTCGATGGAAGCCTTTTCTCAATTTCTGAAATAAGTTGGCGTTTACCTCCTGCCCACTTCAGAAATGGTTTCGCCATACATGAATGTTAATGGCGACCGTTATTGAACTCAACGATGGCTTTCTGATACGTTTTTTTGGTGAGGAATGACTTTTGATGTGTATTTGCAGTTTATTTTGGTTGGAAATTTTGATTTTATGTCGGAGTGAAGTATATATCCGATAGAATCTACCAGATATTATGCCACACTCCAATCAATATGTTCCTCGTGTGGACAGCGCATTTTCAGCGAGGCAATATCTTGTTGCTTGTCTTGAACGAGATTTGGTTGGACCAGGATGGAAAGCGGATGGCATGGAACCTGACCTCAATGAAGTTCTGGTTCTTGATCCAAAGACTCAACCAAGCCGTTTTTACCTTTCAGGTATGCTGTTACCACAAGTTATAGACGAGGAAATTTCGAATATTGAAACCGATAATTCAACCCATATCGACGCCTCAAGTGAAGATGAACTACCTCCAGACATGTCTGAATTGGAACATGATGGAAAATTATCTGATGAGAACAAAGAGCGTAATCGAGTACGTTCGGGTGATGGCTTACTGACACCTCGTTCCATCGGAATGACCGTTCATCCAGTCGCAGAAGACGGACATTGGGAAGTCCAGATATCTTGCCGATGGGGTACATATCACCGCCAAGTAGTCTCTAAGGAATCTGTTGGGCCAGTTGAGTGGCATCGAAAAGATCACCATTTTTCTCACACCTTTTCATCAATTGATTTTACAGATGATAACGTAATCAATATGCAGCTTCCTGAGCAATATATTCGACTTCATATACGTAACGAATCACACGAAGTACCATCTTTGACGGCTCGTTTAGTGAACGATGGAAAATTCTACAAATCCGATTGGGCCGGAATATCAGATCACACAATGTTTCAAGCCGGGATTCACATTGAATGTTTAAACGGATTAAACGATGTAAGAAAGAAAGGCTCTTCAGTTTTGGAAGATATGGACTTACTCTATTCAGATTCCAAAGTTCTCGCGTCTGGCCACAATGTTGGTGTTGATTGGGATGCCTCTTCTCAAGTAGCCTGGAGTCGGTCACTCCCCCTCTATGAAGTACCTTTGATGAGAAGTAATGCTTCTTTGCAATCGTTCATACCCACACTCGACGAACTTTGTGAACCAACTTCTTTGATTCAATCTCTTCACAACGTTACGCCTTTTGTTAACGAATACCAAGAGTGGTTGCACTCCCAACGAGCGATATTTGAATCACAAGATCAAAGGGAAGCATTTATTGAAATTTTTGAGGGTCATGCCGAAAAAGTACAGGCGTCTCTTGATCGGATGCAAAGTGGGGCTGCATTTTTGTTGACCAACGAAATTGCTCGAGAGGCATTTCGAATGGCGAATCAATCCATTCGGTTTTCGCAAAGAGACCCGAGTATTAGTGATTCTTACCGCATTGCTAATTTTGAGTGGCGTCCATTTCAATTTGCATTCCAGTTGTTGAATGTAGAAGGTTTGCTGGACAATTCTCATCCAGATAGAGATATCTTAGATTTGGCATGGTTTCCCACTGGAGGGGGGAAAACAGAAGCGTATCTTGGATTAATCGCTACGGTCTCTTTTTTTAGAAGACTGAATCCTGAAACTTCTGAACGAGAGTGGAGTAATCCCGGTATTTCTGCTATTATGAGGTACACTTTACGCCTGCTGACTGCTGATCAGGCCGGGAGATTAATTCGACTATGTGGGGCAATGAATACAATTTGGAACTCAGATTCAAACAACAGTCTTGGTTTTTCTGATTTCACAGTCGGAATGTGGATTGGATCTAATTCGAGTCCGAACAAGTTTTTCAGCAACCCAGATTATCCGAGTTCTCGATCTACGACTGTTCAAGACATTTTAGATCTCGATAACAATCAAGAAGAGTTACCGGAGTCTTCCTTCATTCAATTCACAACATGTCCCTGGTGTGGAGATTCATCGGTCGGTAATGTTTCCAATTGGAGAATTGTTGATGTTCATACTGAGCATGGACTGTTGCCGAAACTCAGAGGACATTGTTCAGGGCAAAGTTGTATTTTTGGTGATGCTATACCGTTTTCTTGTGTCGATGAAGACCTTTATCTCCATCCTCCAACTATTCTTCTGGGAACTGTGGATAAAATGGTCCAGTTGGCTCACAACAAGCACTCGAAAACTCTTCGTCATGGAACCTCTTCAAATGGAGAAAACTACGAGGTCGTTGAGTCACTTAATTCCCGTCGGATGTTCGGTTTTTCTTCTGAAGGCCCCTTGCCGCCTGATTTGATCATTCAAGACGAATTGCACTTGCTTTCTGGGCCTCTTGGAACGCTTGCCGGCATGATTGAAACCGCTCTTACGACTGCATGGAGCCATCAAGGTCACAAACCGAAATACGTAGCGGCAACGGCAACAATCCGTGGCGCTTCACGCGACATCGGATTGATTTACGGTTGTGAACTGAATGTATTCCCCCCTCCACTTCTCTCAGCGAAAGATAACTTCTTTGCCCAAGAGCAACCAGTAACTGAGTCCTCGCCTGGACGAATACACGTCGGTCTTCTCGCACCCCCTCGTCGCTCACGTTCAGCAACCAATCAACCTGCAGCCTCTTTACTTCAATCCGTATATAACCTTCAGAATGCTGGTGTTGATGAACAAATTTTGGACCCTTATTGGACGATGGTCATGTATTACAACAGTCTTCGCGAATTAGGAGGGGGTCAATCAGCATTAAGAGAAAATATTCCTCGTTGGATGAGTCAATATGCTACAAGTTCTATTTCCGAAGTTCGTAATCTTGCCGAAGGCGGTGATGTAGAGTTGACCAGTCGTAAAAGTGCGGCTGAATTGGCCCTTTCAAGACAGCGATTGAATATTGAATTGGGCACGGATCCACGATATGTCGTGGATGTCTTGTCGACCAGTACGATGTTTCAGGTTGGTGTCGACATCCCTCGTTTAGGTCTAATGACAATTGTAGGGCAACCTCGAAGTAACTCCGAATACATTCAATCGAGCGGGCGAGTCGGACGTAAATCATCCAAGCCTGGGTTAGTTCTCTCAGTCTTACGAGGCACTTACCCGCGTGACCAATCTCATTATGAACACTTTCGTTCTTTTCACCAAGAGTTCTATCGGCATGTCGATTTTACCAGTGTGACGCCGTTTACTCATCGAGCACTCGACCGTGGTTTTGCCTCTTCGTTGATGCTTCTTCTTCGAATGGGTGTTGAACAACTTTCCCGCAGTTCAGATTTAGATAATTTGCGCGGCAACCACGTTCGCTCAGAAGCATTACAATTAGTGGAAGGTTTTACTAATGTAGTTCGCAGTAGGCAAGAGATTTTAGAAGATTCAAATCAAGAACATACCGATGCTGCAATACATATCATTGAAGAAGAATGGGACCGTCTGTGTCGATTGATTGAGTTCTCAGATTCCCCAGTGTGGTGGATAATTTGGAACGACAATGAGGTTCGTGGAAGAGATCCTGTACCAATATCTTGGATGCGTAGCTCGTTTAGATTAACAGATCCAGTTTACCCAGGTGACCTTGTAGATGGACTTACTTCGTTGCGAGATGTGGCATCGGAAGTCCAGATGAAATCGGTTCGTGGATATGATTTCATGACTATGCCAGAGGGGCATCTCATGAGTCATATGGCTCCTGGAAACATTTGGGAAAAAGGGGGAATACCATACATGACTCTCGGAATATCGCGGTGGGATAATACACTCAAAACAGGTTACGATCAAAGGACTAATGGCTCAGAAGCCATGAACTCTCCAAACGATGTGACTTTCCCTGGCTTACGTATTGAAGAACCAAGTCTTACGACAATACTAGGCCATGATAAGGCGTTAAGATTGCTACCTAAAGCAAGCGATAGTGGTAATGCTCTTGGGAATCATGGAGCAGTTACATTCCAAAAATATCCTTGGGTCTTTATTTGTGATGAGCATGGACATATTCAATCGAGAGAAACGTGGAATCATGAATTACAACACCATATTTGCAGTCATAAAAACTGTTCAAGTAAAACACGCCCATCACGCTTCATCAGTTTATGCGTTGATGGCCACATGTCTCCGTTCGACTATTGGTTCTGGGTCCACAGCGGAAGAGACAACCAATGCAGAGATCGAAACAACATGCGACTTGAGTTAGGAAACGACGCTGCACTTACGCTTTCCAATTGGGTTGTACATTGTGATAGTTGCCACCAATCACGTAATATGTTACAAGTGCCATGGGTTACAACTGATGATCGGCACGACTCCCCACCCTGCAGAAGCAGGAGAGAATGGCTAGCCTCTGGAGCGGAAGGCAATGATGAGGAGTGCTCACATCGAATGGTTCATCGACAGGTAGGAAACACTTCTGTCACGATGAATGAGGGCGGCTCAATTATGATTATTCCACCACATGTTGGTTGGAATTTTGTGGATCATTCGATGATGAATCGGCTTTCTTATTCCGAATCGATTGAACATTTTTCTGAAGGGTGGCATGATGATGTAGAAAGAAATCACCATTCGATAATTCCATATCTCGAAAGATTACGAGGTTCATCATTTGACCATGACGGAACAATAGATCATAATAGTGTAATACAACAGCTTTGGTCGTATTACCAACAACATTCAGGTGATCAAATTTTGACTATTCAAAACCTTCGCAGGCGTGAACGGATGGGTCTCATCACTGAAGATGGAAACTCATACAATCGAGAACAATTCGTTGCCAACATTGTTGCAGGTGGATTTGAAGACCAACCAGAATCTTGGACTCAAGAATCATGGCCTCTTCGTTCTGCTAACCAAGTACATAGATTGACTGAGTTGAGATATATTGACGGAATCCGTCGTCTTGAAAACGATCCAAACAAAGGCAATTCACAACCGATAGATTTGCCAGAAGTTCGTCCTCGTCCTGGGCCGGAAGAACAATTTGGCATCAGCATGTATAATCATGGTGAAGGTTTGTTTTTCGATATTAAACCAAGTTGGCTTCACAAGCAAGTCCTAAAGAGGAATATACTTTCCATCGAGCATGCAAATATGGAACTCTCTTACAATAGATTGATGAACTCAATGACTCAGCAAATCCCCTCTCTTGATGATGTCCAGAATCGGTCTGGTTTCACTATCCTTCACACACTTAGCCATGCTCTCATAAAGTCGCTTTCGGAAACCAGTGGTTTTTCACTTGGCTCCGTTAGAGAACGTTTGTATTACCATTGTGAAGAGGGGGAAATCATTGAGGCTGGAATCTTGCTCTACACTTCTGCACCGTCTTCAGATGGAACATTAGGCGGCCTCGTTCAACAGGGATCAACCATTGAACGTATCGAGAATATTATACAAAGAGCACTTCATTCCCTAAACTCTTGCTCCAACGACCCAATATGCGGCGAACATCTTCCTACTGCTGATGAAACCAATGGCTCAGCATGTCACACTTGTGTTCTTCTTCCTGAGACTTCATGTGAGTTTGCAAATCACATGTTAGATCGTAATTGGGGCTGATGTTTTGAGCGATTTCCGTATTGCATTCACATGGCCTCCAGCATTCGGTACCGATGTACCGTCAGGACCTCAACTTGTTGGTCAACTCGAGAGGTTAATACGACGTGCAAAGTATACACTGGATCTCTATTTCTATAATTTTAACACGAACCAGAACTTCTTACTTGCTCGTGAATTGAATTCTGCATTGGAGCGTGGAGTCAAAGTACGCGCTTTTTGTGATTCACGCTCGGATGGAAAGCGCCTCATGGATACTTTTGGCAATGGTGAAGATAGAATAGAGGCATGGTTCTGGCAAGATAGCGAGCATTCAATGAGTAAGTTCCACATTAAAGCCATAGTTACAGACAACCGTGAAGTGTATTTAGGTTCAGCCAATATGAGCCAGACAGCCATGCAACACAGTGCTGAATGTGGGTTATTCGGAACAAATCCTTCAATTGCTAACCAACTTGAAAGTTATGTCCAACAACTGATCACTTATGGGATTCTGGTGGCGATACTATGACGCAATGTCCCCGTTGCCATTACCATCATGAGTATCCATATGCAGATGGTCGTGTGATTCATTGCGAAAGTCTGGAGTGCGATTCCGTTTTTTGGACTCATCAAGGTATTTCTTACAAAGTGCCGCTTTTGAAAACTGATATTCATTCTGATAAGTCTGGTTTTACTGCTGCAACCAACCAATTTGAAACGGGTTGGTTTGAAGGGAAAAATCATCTATTTTCAAGAATTAATAAAGACTTCACTTGCATTTTGTACGACGAAATTCAAGATGAAGTGTTCAACATTCGCACAAATGAAAACGAATCTAATTTAGAAGTGTTGAGTTTTCTAAATAATCGTTTGGAACCATTTGGGCTTGTAACGCAGCGATTATCTGTTCGAGAACATCCTCGAGGTAACGACCCATTTCTCATTCGAAGGATAGATTGTGATCCGCTCGATTTTTGCTTCGATTTCGAACTTGAGCCATATCTGAATCCTCAACATCAGGTACGTGTAGATCCTCGATGGGTTCAATGGAGCAATTCATTCACCAACCCACTTGAGGACATGGGGGTTAAAATTAATGGCCAAATGTTGAAACCTGAACAAAGACGAACTTTGCAGTGGATGTTGATGACTCCCGCCTCTCTGACCATTGGGGCTCTACCGACCGGCTATGGTAAGTCAAGAATAATGCAAGTAGCAGCAAATTTACTGAATCACGGTGCTAGAGATGGTTTCAATGAACATGCAGGTGCTAACGGCCCGATGCTGATTATTTCGCCGCTCATAGCTTTACGTGATGATCAGCGCAATAGGTGGGATGAGTTTAACGGAACACTCAATGAAGGAATTACGAAGTTACGTTGCGAGTTTCTAACCTCTACCTTTGATAGGAGAGACGAAGACATTCTTAGTAAATTAAGAAATGGTGAAATCGATGTTTTATGTTGTGCACCAGATATTTTTCTTGAAACACATTCTCGCAAAAACAAGTGGCTTGAATGTTTTCAAACTATGTCTCGACCCTTTTCGGCAATGGTAATTGACGAGGCACATGTTGTTGGCGACTGGGGTGCTAGCATTATCCCTACATTCCAACTTCTTCCCACAATTAAAAATCAATTGTGCTTTCGAAATCCTGATTTAAGAGTCTTGCTTCTTTCTGCAACAATATCTGTTGAAGAGGAACGAGAATTAATTCATTTATTCGGAGAAGGTTTAGCTCTGTTTCCTGAAGAAAATGGAAGTCATGCTATTCGTATCACTGCACCTCGATTAGGACTCACATTTGATGTTGAAGTTCATGCCAAACTGGAAGAAGAAAACAATCTACGTTCTGATTTAATTCACGAAATGCGAACGAAGCGCGCTCGTCTACCTACTCGCTGGCGTTATAAATTTCCAGAAATTCCTTTCTACGCTAGCGGAGCACGACCACCGATGATTCTCTACACTTACAGAATCGCAATGGCAGTACAGATTAGACAAGAACTAACTGCTCAGGGATTTACTGCAATTGAATATACCGGGTCATCAAATTCCCATCAGCGTAGAAATGCATTAGACCGCTTTCAAAATAACGAAGTTAATTGGGTCGTTGGAACCAGTGCTTTTGGAATGGGGGTGGACAAAGACGATGTTTGGATAGTTGGGTATTATGGTCTTCCAGACAGCGTGAAAGATTTGTATCAATCTTTTGGACGTGCTGCTCGGAAAGATGATTGGCGTCATAGAGGACATATGAAAAATGGTTACTGTAAAGCAATAATCTTCGGTCGGCAACAAAGTTTAACCCCAAACATGAAACTTCCCCTTACTATGGAGCGAATTCTGAGGTCATTCTGTGATGACTCTTCATCAGTGCTTCCCAATGGCTACCTTATACTTGACTTAGAGCATATTACTCTACCAGTGTGGTCTACAGAAACAGTTTCTGTTGTAGAATCTGAAATAGAAGATTTCGAAGGCCTCTCAGCAGAATTTGGTAATCACCAATTATATCAGCAACTTCGAACACAACGACGCAATGAAGATTATGCTCGGCAGATATCTGATTTGCGTTCCCAATCTCGCTCAAAAAAAGAAAATATTAAGTTGTATTTATGGGCACTAACCTGTGCTCAACGGAGTGGTTTACTGGAGGTTGCAGGAATCCACCCTCCTATATTGTATACCGCAGATGGAACTGATTTTACATTACAGGATTCTCTTCTTAATGGCGGCTATTCTCGAGTCATGGCTAATTTACAAATGCAAAAAGTACGACAAGGGCGAACTCCTCAAGGCCAAAAGCGATACATTGTTTTACGCATGAAAAAGTCCGAACTCAATTATGAAATTTTAGAGACGAGTGTTTTGGCTGGAATTAACCTACTCAGGAATAGACACGACCGAGGTGTAGAAGAGTTGCAAAATTTCCGCAGGGAGGTTCAGAAAGCTGAGATTTGTTTGAGGAAATTATTTGCTACCAGTTATGGGTCGACTCAAGAAGATACGAACAGTTGCATTGAACATCTTCAGAAGCGAGAGTACGCAATGCCTTGCAGTGTTTGTATTCAAAGACTTGAACGGGGAGATAACCCTGTAGAACACATCTGGTCGGAGCCACATCATTTTGACGCCTTGTTTGAGTTAAGATGGCCGCAATCACAGCAAGTTGTCGAGAATGTTCTTTTCCGCCGCCCGAAGCAAAACGATACCATTGGAGATGATTATAACCAGAGGAATACCATCGCAGGGCCATTTTTGCTTGATGAAGGTTTCAATCGAGATGATTGTGCTGGGGCCGGGTATGAAATCTTTTCAGACCAAAACAGAATTGCAACCTTTCGTTTTACTGCTGAAAACGAGATATTTGTTGATTCCGATAGAGGTGAAGGTTTGCCTCTACGCTGGGTTGAGCGCGGGCTAGGAAATCGTCAGGCTTTCGATGTAGTATTCCGTAATGGAAGATTTGAAATCAATTGGATCTGTTGAATTCTTTTAATATGATCGCCTAGTGGGATTCTTATGGCTACTGAATCATTTGTTTGCACACTCGGTGAAGTAATGCTTGGTCGAAGAATTGTTATTCCGCCAATTCAAAGGGATTATGCTTGGAACGTTGGTAACACGGCTACAAATCCAGCAGGATCTCAATCGACTCGCTTATACCAAGATTTTTCTGCTTTTTCAGAACAACTCCAGAACGGCCAAGCCGATGAATATTTTCTTGGAAACCTCATTGTTGTCGTAGAACGGGGAGAAGATTGGCGTTCTCCTGAAACAGAGTGGCAATTGCTTGACGGTCAGCAACGAATGACTTCCTTTGCACTGATGATGAAAGCATTTGACTACAAATTAGACTTGATAAACTCTCCCAGTGCCCGTGAACTCCAACAGAGACTTCAACAGTCGTGCCTCGAACTACTCGGCATCGAAGACGTGCAGCACCCATATCCAATCAAACACCGCCGTCCCCGTGATCGTCGAACCTTTCACTGCTTTATGTCTGGACGTCATGAAGAACTCCTCGAAGGAGAAACTAATATGGAGAGAGTTGCAATTGAATATTACAATTTTGCGAGGGAGTATGAAACAGTTCAACAGATTCAGTCGTTTTTAGGTGCAGTGCTCGATAACACATTGGTAAGTGTGACTGTTACAGATAATATTACAATGGGTTTTCAGATGTTTTTAACCACGAATGCCACTGGGTTATCTCTTACTGCTTACGATATGTTTAGGGCTTTTGTAGTTAAGAAAATTGAAACGGATTTTTTAGTATTTCCCGCAGCGGAAAGACGGCTTCTTCACAGACAATTGGACGAACTCGAACAGATATTCCAAGCACCTAGATGGGGTGATGACGATAAAAAAAGAGAGAAAAACCTCAAAAATTTCTTGTCGAACTACATGAGTATGCGAAATGGCAGACATTTGGATGCAAGGACAATCGTGTCTCATATTGAGGGGGAAATTAACAGCATTGAAGATACCAAAACTTTAGAGGATTACCTCTTGGATATAGAAGAATATGCTACTTTTTGGTATAGAAACATACACCCGGGTCGCCCTACGAACACTGACTCATACGATTTTCGATTTATACGAAGAATGCATCGCTTCGGCATGAAAATTGCCAATGGACCTTTTTTGGCATTCAGGTGTAACCAGCGCTATATCCGTTCAAGCTGGTTGCTTTCTGTAATTGAATGGACGATAATTAAACAACTCCTCTTGACAGGTCAATTAGGCGGCAACACTACCGTATTCTATGGTTTCACTAAAATGATGAACAAAGTTTGGACACTCGATTATGATGCTCAAGATTGTCTTGATTTCAGAAGGCTTTGGTTGGAAGAAACAATTCAAGGTGAAGAACTTAATGTAGCGCCTCAGACTTTTGACACATCTCAGAATGGGTTCTATGCGCTATTACATCGCCTTGAGCGTGAAGGCGAAGGTCTAGCAAGTGCTGACCCTGGCAGAAATACGCACACTACAACTCTTATTCCTTTTGTGAACCAAGAAATGGCAGGCGAAGCATATTTCCACATCGGTAATTATTACCTAACACCTGGCTCTGGAAACACTGGTCTAGGAACCGCTCAGACATACGCTCACGTGGTCTCTGAAGATTTCGAAGAGCGTCGAGATACGGTATTGACACACATGTCTGATGTTGATCATAACATGCGTCAAGAAATTGAAAATATGCACGAAGGAAGCAATTTCGAGCAGTTTATCATGCAAAGAACAAATTTTATCAATCGACGATTAAATGAGAAATATATCGAGTTTATGCAACTCGATCCGCCTGCTTTTGATTAATCCATTTCAGATTGATTTCATCAACTGTCGTCGTTGATAGGCAAATATTTCAAAAGGTGTAAAGCGATTGATTTCGCAAGGCGCGGAGGTATTGCATTCCCTACCTGAGTATATTGTGGCACGTCAGTTCTACGCCGCAACCCTCCTGTTGTTCTCTTTCCATAGAAGCGGAAGTGGTCGGGAAATGTTTGCAGACGCGCGCATTCTCGAACAGATAACGTCCGGGGTAGTTTCTCATTGTAGTGGATGTAATCGTCAGGCAGACTAACTACGGTGATTTTAGGCGTTTCATCAGCAGACAACACGCGTTGTGAATGTTTTTTGGTAGCCAATTCGGTATTGATTAACTCGTTCCGTGTGACACCCTTCTGATACATTTTCATTCGAAGTTGAACATTCTTGGTATGTCTCGGGATGAGAGTATTCCATGTTATTCCTTGGACAGTTGTTCCACTAATCTTTCGCATTGATTTTTGAAATTCTGAACGTGCTGGTTTGAGGTATTTTTCAGGACCAATATTTTCCCCTGTCCCATATCCACCTCTTTGGACATAGACATCCAAGTCGTCTAATACTTTTTTACATGTTAGTTTAGACTTAATTTCTTCTCGATTCCATGTTGGAGGAGGAAGAATTACCTTTTGATTATTGAGTATGGATTTCTTGACTCCAATACAGATGAATCTTCTACGAAGTTGCGGCACCCCATAGTCCATTGCTCGAATGACCCCCATGCTCAATGAATAACCCAAAGAGTTCAGTGTCTTGTGAAGATGTTTTTGAAGTCCAATGCCATATCGAGTCGAAAACCCTGGCACATTCTCAAAAACTATGGTTTGCGGCAGTAATTCTTGGATGACTCGTAAATATTCTCTGTATAATTTATTTCTTGGATCATCTGCATTTCCTGCTCCAGCCATTGAAAATCCTTGACAGGGTGGTCCACCCGCTACACACGTTATTTCACCGTATTTTGACTTCAGTTTGCGAAGCACTTTGTTTGTGAGTACTTGTGAAATATTTCCTACTAACATTCTTTCAGGATTTCCTTCTAGCAGGTTTTGGATATATGTCTCAGCCGGATCTGGATGCAGTTCGTTCGCTAGAATCGTTTCAAATCCTGCTTGATGAAACCCGAGGCCAAGGCCGCCACATCCAGCAAAAAGATCCACTAAGGTTGGATTCTCGCTGCCCATAAAGAGGGTATATATCACCAGGTTATTTAGACTGGGGTAATCTAACATACTATTTGTTAACTCTTTACGTGCTCACTTAACGCATGTTTTTAGGTCACAACAATGGGCATAGAGTATATATTGAGAATTAGTTCGCAAATAGTTCGAACTTCTGAGTCGGTTTTGAATGACAATATGAGGCGATGTGGAAAAATGTTCTCGAATATTGAGAACTTCAGAATTCCTACGTTTTATTGCGGACTTTTTTGATCTAAGGCGTCCGGTAATTTCGATATTTCTTCCACATGGACATTTTTCATGCACATCTTTTCCATAGGATATTTTAATGTGAATATACATATTTTCATTCCATCTTTTTTTCATCTCTTGTTTCACAGTTTCAAGTAGTAGTTCCATTATAATCAGTGGTTTAGAGCTAGGTTCCAAGTATAAATATACTGATGCGACTAATATTCGATTAATAATGTGAAAGCAGCACTGGGTGCTATTTTAGATTATCACATGCATTTTTTCACTGTTGAACAAATTTAAATTGTTTGGCGCCGAACAATAAACGGTTCTCGAAAAAAATTCGTTAATATACCTGAAACACGGAATGAATCAAGGGTCTTTAAGTCACCAACACCTCTTCTTACCATGCGAAGAGTGTTGTTGGTGCTCTTG
>Ga0209716_1001679_pt1 | contig 16037 bp, 6 predicted proteins | sample COGITO_mtgs_1205_FD_184811 | JGI IMG/M metagenome (GOLD analysis project Ga0209716, IMG submission 184811) | Pelagic marine microbial communities from North Sea - COGITO_mtgs_120531 (SPAdes) (version 2) | ecosystem: Environmental > Aquatic > Marine > Epipelagic ...
CACCGCCAATCTGGTTTCTTCTTCGCCATGATACCATCAAAATGTGGTCAGTAAAAAAACCACCTAATCAGAGGGGTCCCCTTTGACGCGATGGGTCATCAGGGGGTAGCGTGTGCGACCGTCGGAGTACCCCTTTAGGAACCCCCTTGAGTGCGTTGAGAAACCCTCTGCGATTCGTAATATATTTTCAGAGTCTGATGTAATCAAACCCCTCAAACCCTCTGCAAGATCGAATAGAAAATCAAGGCATGAGGCAAACAATACCGATGCGACTAGGTCTTTGCAACCGCCTGCGATTGCATTAGCAAGTCAACACCGCGGGAGTTCAAGTAGTAGAAAATCTACATCTAAGATGGTTTTGCCAATGAATGAACAATCCGAGAGAAGAGCTGTTGCATATGTTCGGGTTTCATCGAAAAGACAAGCAGAGGAAGGAATCAGTATAGAGGCTCAAATTGCTGCAGTAAAACAATATGCAATCCTGAGGAATTTGGATTTGGTAGATGAAGATATTTTCATCGATGAGGGCGTGAGTGCATCAACTCATCTGTTTTCACGTCAACAAGGTCAGAAGATGCATCGAGCCATCTATGGACAAGGAGTCAAGCACATTATTTCAGCAAAAATGGACCGACTCTTCAGAGATGTGCAAGACATGCTCTCCACGATTGATGAGATGGATAGAATTGGTGTAAGTATGCATGTCATTGAATACAACGGCACGATGATTGACACATCCTCGCCAACGGGGAGATTCTTCATCACCGTAATTGGTGGAATGTCGGAGTTAGAGCGTGGGCTCATCTCAGAGCGAACAAAAACTGCAATGACACACATGAAAGCAAATTGCAAGGTGTTTTGTCATGACATATTTGGTTGGAATAAAGTCGGAAAAGACTTGGTTCCTAACTGGAATGAACAAGACGCCATTGATTTCATGAAATGGGCATATCACAAGCAAGAAAAATCTTCAACTTGGATTGCAAAGCATCTCAATGAGAAAGGGATTACAGGGAAGCGAGGTGGCACTTGGAAGGCAAGTATGGTTTTGAGAACGATGCGATATGAATTTCATACTCAGAGAGAATTATTCGAAAAACCGCTTAATTGGGGTAGTTCTGAGTGGCACGACTTTTCAATTTGAAAAGGCTATTCGCCACTTTCTTTCCTTAAGCGGGCAAGTTCTTCCGCCATTTTTGCAGTTTCAATTGCGTTGGCTCTTTCCCGATCTAATAATTTCGTCATAGCGTCAACATCAAACCCAGTTACATTGGTTTGGCTTTCTATTTTCTGCGCTCCGGATGTAATAGCATCACCAGTGAACGCAGAATCTTGAATTCCAATAGTCGAATGCGTTTCATTTGTTTGCTGATCGATTTTTGTTGCTCCAGATGAAACAACGTCACCTGCAATTACGGAATCTTGCATCGCAAGTGATGCGACGTTATCGGATTTAACTTGTTCAATTTCCATTTGGAGTTGTCCTTTGGTTCGTTCAGATTCTGAGACCCGTTGTTGTAAGGCACGCATCTCTTCTTGCATTTCTGCAATTTCAGCAGCACTTGATTGAGAAACTCGTTGTTGCTGTGCCCTCATTTCTTGTTTGAGTTGTGATTTGGAAAGTTCAGAATTAGAAACTCTTTGTTGTAATTCTTTTATTTGTCGTTCCATAGATTGAATTTCAGATGCACTCGATTGAGAGGAATGTTGTCGTTTTATCTGACTCATTTCATGTTCTGTTCGCCGCTTTTCCCGTTCTAAATTAGAGATACGGTTTTGTAATTCTAAATTATCTTCTGGCTGAACAGTTGAGAATTGATAAGATGATTTTTGTTCTCTGTTTCTTCCACCCCACATTACTCCAATCACAAGGAGAATACATATGCTTCCATAAAATAAATCTTCGATAAGACTTGACTCAACGCTATCATCAGAACTTTGGACATCACCATTTGTTTGACATCCAGTTAAGTCTACTACTATTCCTTGGGATGAATCGGGACATTCATCAATTGAATCACGAACTCCATCTCCATCAGAATCAAGATCAACCACATCATTTGGAGCACATCCTTTTGAGTCAACAGTGGCATCACTGGGCGTGTTTGGGCAATCGTCTAAATGGTCATAGATCCCATCTCCGTCGGCGTCGAGTTGTCTTGGAGAACATCCTGATAGTCCTACACTTTCATTAAGAGGAGTGTTTGGGCATAAATCATTAGCATTAGAAATGCCATCTGAATCACTGTCTATTTGATTAAGTGCACAGCCATTTATATCAACAACCATTCCAATTTGTGTACTAGGACATTGGTCTATGGAATCAATCAGTCCATCGTTATCGGTGTCTGAAAATTGTTCTGGACAACCTGTGAATTCAGCCGTTCCTTGAATGTTAGGACAGAGGTCTAGTGTATCGATTAAGCCATCTGAATCTCTGTCACGTTCATAGATTTGCATTACATAGTCATGTGAAACGACCACCCTGAGTCCATTCGCAGACAATTTCGCATCTACAAATCTTGACATCTCGGGAAGTGAAATTCCAAATTTTTGACCCGAAGAGACATTATAGATTTCAAGAGTTTCATTTTGTGTGGGGTCCACAAGTTGGTTGTAAATTGGTTGTTCATCAACGGTAGCGATCAAAAAGGAGTTTGAATCATCAACAAAATTTGCGGCGCGTACAAATTCTTGAGGGTTTGAAACTATTTGTTCGATTTTATTGATGTTATCATATATCCTAAAACCATCTTGATGGTATCCAACAGAATACTGTAATGAGCCTCGTTGAGGAGAATATGCGGCATTCGAAGTTTTCGGAGATAAAGACCAATCAGATGTATTGAACCATTTAGACACCTCTAAATCACCAGCTATAGTTGTAGGCGTATAAATGGATAACTCACTACCATTGGCTGAAAAATAGACCCGATCTCTTGCCTTATCGCACCCACCGGCTTCTCCGTATCCAAGACACCCTGCTGGCAATTGCTGTAAAAAGGCATTATTATTTGGATTATAGCAACAATCATCATCTGCAAATTGGAATTCTTTCGTTGCATCAAGTAACACAAGCCCATATATCGAAGAATTTCCGGTCTGGCCATAGACTCGACCCACTGAAACCGCAATTGTATTTCCATCCGGAGAAATATCCCACTGGTGGTTCGCGAGTTCTTTTGTTAATCGGTTACTGATATGCATCTTACCAATTGGCAAATATTGCCCTTCTGCAGAACAATATGTTTCTTCAGCTAGACTTGGGCAGTTATCATTTCCATTCAATATACCATCCGAATCACTATCAAGTTGATACCATGCACAACCATTGCGAATGTCAAATCGCCAAGTTATATCGGTTGTGTTTTCACAAACGTCAAGAATATCCGAAGTTCCATCATTATCTTCATCGCCATAATAACTGACAGTAACTTTCCAAGTTGATTCAGCATTGCCCCATTGAGTATCATTGCCTATGCTTCCATCACCGCCGAAGGTATCTGTGGTAATGTTTGACCAATTGGCTTCGTAATACAATCTCCACTCATCATCATTAGGATTCATATCACATGCATCTGGCCCATTACCCCATTCATCGTTTTCATCGTCGTTGTCCCAGCATTCGATGGTAATATTGAGAGTAGTATTATCTTCGATCAAATCAAAGGCTGTCTCCCAAGCATTCGAAAGTGTCAACGTATTGTTCCAAACCTCAGTCCATGTGCATAGAGGTGAAATTCCATCTGAATCTCCATCCAAGTCAATGCATACTTGGAATTGCACATCCATATCAGTGCCATCAGTGTCCCATGTTGTTGAAGAATTACCTTGCCAGGAAAGGAGTTCTAAGTTTAGCCATGCGTCGCCCTCAAGATAATTGTCCCCGATTGAAAAAGAATAAATTGTATTTTTTGCTTGGATGACGACGTTCATAGATTCAAAAGAAATATCTGCGTCATACCAATTGTTAAATTCATCAGAAAAGTCAGTCCAGTTGTATTGGGCTAATGGAGTTTCAAAGGTATGATCGTAGAAAGAGATAGTATTGTAATCTGAAACCATTGAGGCACCTGTATTTGACACCTCAACAGTATAACAAGTGCACAAAGATTCATTGTTCACATGGATATTAATCGGAGAGGGTTCATCAGTCTTGAAAAGCATGAACGATTCAGTCGCTAAACCGTTAGCTGGTGGAGGTTTATACCAACCTACAATGATATAATCTCCGTTAGGGGAAAGTGAAAAGGTATCCACGTATCCGTACTCACTGAAATTACCAGGCGGAGTGTATGACCAAATTTGTTCTTTAGTCAGAGTTGAATGAATACAAATTGAAGATGAATCATAAGACCCATCGCATCTCAAAGCTACTTTAGAACCATCAGAATTGATGGAAAGGGGGGGTCCTTTAGCCCAACTGGGGCCTCCTTGAGAATCAAACCTAAATGAAGTGTTACTGTCTTTTGAGAAGAGATACGAATTGGCCATTATGACTTCTCCATCATCAGAGATTGCTAGTGAAGAAACCATAGCGCCCCCCATATCGTTATGCCAAAGCGGAACATTGCTTTCTTTACCAAATAAAAAGAGTCCTCGGGTAGGGGATTCTGAGTACAAACCCACTGTGATATAATCGCCCGATGAGGAAATTACAACATTGTGATTTACGTAAGCTTGCTCTGTACCTTGTGCTCCTGAGCTAAAGTTCCAGAGTGGATTCGGACTTTCTTTCGAAAACAAAAATATACCTTCATTTTGAGTTCCTGCCACAAGATAATCACCATTTGCAGAAATGTCAACAGAACTAATTGAAACGTCCCCACCAAGATGGAATGTCAGATTTGAGGACCATAATAATGCGTTCGATTCCGTTTCAAATAGATACACTATCCCCAAAGTGTAAGATCCTGCCACAAAGTATTGTCCGTCATCAGACATTGCTACTGAACTTAATTCTTCGATTGAATAATTCCAATTTGGCGCTGATATTGATTCGGCTGGAGAAACTTCATCGGCAAATGGTGGGTTTTCTGTAGAAAATATTAGAGAAAAAGAGACTACAAAAAGCATGATGACAATCAAAAATACCTTTACATTGTCTCGGGTCATGTTTCTCCGAAAGCATTCTACAAAATAAGGTTGATAATGTATGGACGCAGGGGGTACCCTCTAGTTCGTCCCTAATAATTCCCGCAGATTAGTATTCACCAAGACTCTTTTGCCCGGGCTCTCTAGTTGGTGGAATTTCGAATTCGTCCGAACCCTCAAGTGGCCATCCACCGTGTTTTTGGATACTTTCATCTATTTCTTTCATGATGCAAATGGTTTCGCTGATAGTCAGTATTATTTTTTTGTAATGTTCAATGTCGGCCTTAGTCAGCGCTTGGCCAGGTTTCGCTTTTTTCCCACCTTTGGCTCGGCGATCGTTAAGCCATTTTTGACATACTTTATACCCCCCTATAGAGAATTCCCATACCTCATTACTCACAGATTTAAAACCAATATTTTGCTCCTTATTAATCCAAATAGTGTCTTCAGAATATGAAACATTTTCAATTTTTTGATTGGCTGCTCCATTATACGATATAGATGATGTATCAATTGCCGAATTTTTCATTAGGTGTAAAGCTACTAAATCCTGTCCCGCTTTATCTAGTAAATTAAATAGATCAAAATTCGAAGTTATTGGGATCCTAGGGAAATCATTTTTCAAAAATTTTGGATATCTCTTTCTGTATCCATTACTATGGAGAATTGCGTAGATATAATTGAGACATTTCTCTTGAGAAACCGATTGATCTTCTATCATTAAATGTTCCTTAATCGCAGGAATAATATCTTTCCTAAAATTTTGAATTGGGAAAACATAGGCATTTGTAGATGATTTTGAAGATAGGAATGTCCGATCTACTCGTTCATTAACCACCATACAATGTGCAAATTTTAAATCGTTCACAGCTCTTGAGGATACAAGAGCAATATCGTCATTGTTTTTTGAGTCTAATTTTGACATTACCTGATTTCTCATTATGGTGAGAATATGTTTATGCAAAACTGTCCAACGGCGGTCGAATGGCCTGTAAGTTACCATTGAGACATGAGGTCGCCACAGTTTTTCTTTTTTTGCAAAATCAACTGCTTTATCAAAATTCCATTGGTTTGTAGTACATAGTCGATAAGATTCATTTAACTGTTTGAATGACTTTGCCGTTGCAAGTTTTGCCATTTTCTCTTCCAATTCTTTTTCTGTGAATGAAATCGCTAATTGATCTTGCTGACTAGTAAATCCCGTTGCCCAGTACTTTTCTTTGTCCTTTTTCTTATCTCCCATTCCAAAAAATGATGGTAATTCGGGAAATAAATCGTATTCACTTGAATCGACACCATCTATTGATTTGTTGATAAAGAAATAGTTAGGACTAGTAGGATAGTGTTCAATATCATTGCCCAATGCTGTAACGATTGTATTTGAATTCATAAAGTTGAATTTTTTAGTTAGATTTCCTGTAAGAGAATCTTGAAATGTTACTCCGGGTCCTGTATATTTAGGAGAACGGCTACATACCATTATTGCTACGCCTGTCGTAATTTCAAATACTGGTTTGTCGCTTGAATCATCTGTTGTCGAACGACGAATACTACCATGAAGATCTAAATAATACCCCTTGCAAAATGATTCGTTCAGTTTTTTACGTAAATCCCTTGGTTGAGTGCCATAAAGATAACCATGTGGAGTAATCAATCCTATTACTCCTACACCGGTACTTTCAATGTTCCACTCACAAAGTCTCAAGAATTTAATGTAGTCATTGGAGATTGCTTGGATTTGGCTCTCTTCCTTTCTTACTGTTTTTTTGTAGTCTTCGACAAGTTGAGTAATCCATTTACCTGCATTATCAGAGGCCTTGGAATATGGCGGGTTACCAAGTACTACAGTGAATTTTGCATTACTTTTGACGAGATTAACTGAATGGGTTTCTTGGGATAAGAAACTGGGTACCCAATCGGCTAATGGGGCAGGTAATTCAAGAGAGTTTGTAAGGTATACTTGAAGTCGGTGTCCTTCTTTAAATTTGAAACCTGTCTCACTCAATGCCAATGCAATTCTTAGATGTGCCATCGAATACGGAGCCATAAGAAGTTCATAACCAACTAATCGGGGCAGTAAGTGTTCAGAAACATAAGTGTTCCAGAGTTCCTGTCTTTCTTGTTTTGGCTTTGACTCCCATTTATCGTTCATGGTACTATGAATCAATGATATGGTTTCAATAAGAAAAGTTCCAGTTCCAGTTGCCGGGTCTAGAATATGCACAAAGGCTTGATCTAGCGAGACGCCAGCGGGGAGCTTTAAATTGGGATTGCGTTCAATCATTTCGCCCCAGGTAGTGATATCTGCTAACCCATCCTCCAGTCCAAAGTTTGAACGGAGTTGTTCATCAATTGATTTGATGATGAAAGTGACTATTGGCTTGGGCGTATAGAAAACGCCTCTATCGAATTTCAGTTGGTTGTTATATTCCTTAAGAAAAGTCTCATAAAAATGTATCACGGGGTCTTCCTTACCACCTTTGAATTGACTTCCAAATTCACCCATAATCGCATCGATGTTACAGAGATTCAACATTTCTACAAGTTCATCCAAGGATAAATCATCGAAATCCAAATCAGTAGGATTATCGCCCGCTAATGAGGCGAATTCTGAGAAGAGATCTCGTAGGAAAGGGTTAGTTGAGGGAATGCACTCAGCCAGGGTTTCGATGCCAGACAACTCACTTCCACTCGCTCTGGCAGAGAACAGCCCGTAAGCTATGGTTTGAGCAACCATATCTGCGAAAGCCGAGAGTTTCAGATCCTTGATTAATGACTCACTGAATGCTTCGAGAAGAGTGTGTATGGGGCCCTTTTCGTTCTCAAGTTTATACATCTCTGGAATTGATTCTCTGATTTGTGCTGCAAGCACTGCTAACCGTTTAGCCAATTGTTTGGAAGTTTTTGGCACATATAGATGTTCAACGGTAAACGCTTTACTCCATTCATCTCTCCAAACATCAAGGCTTATCTCCTCATCAGGCCACTGCAAGTTGTTGCGAAGTCTTGCCACAACCCTTTCCTTCTCGGCCTCTGATTGAGCGTCTTCCCATCTTGGTCCAATCATCAGTTTTGGCCGCTTCCCATCTTCTTTATCTTGAAAATGGCAAAAATATCTTGTTGTATTCTTTGGCTCAAGTAGTGAGCATACAAAGATTATATCTTCGACACCAACGTCAATCGCTCTACCCTCCCCGGCTTGAACACGTTTGCCTTTACGAGCAAGTGCCTTCAAAATAGCTCGGAGGCGGGTTACATGTAGGCGTCCTGTTCCTTCTATTGATAGAAAGTGAATTTGCATTTTATCTTCAAATCCTTGAGGAGGTACTAATTGGTATCCAACCAACTCTATGTCCATATCATCCGGTAATCCCAACTCATCTTGCGAAGCAGTGTAAAATGGGTTCTTGAATGGCGAATCTAAATCGTCGATATCAATTGGCCAATTGCACTTTTCTGAAAGTAGTGTTGCTAACTCTATTAGTTTCTCATCCATTCTAATTTCCTCCTCCAATCGTCATTGAGCACAAAAGCCGAGGGATTACACCCTGCGGTATCCCCATTGTCTTCATAAGACTATTCTTGCAGTAGTGTTGAACTGCATTTTTGGAAATTTCTATCTCGTCCTTACTGATACTAGTTACGCGCTTTTCCGTTGATATGGATTTGATGATGTTGAATATCTCTTCCATTTCAGATCGTTCATGTAAAATCTGGGAGGTTTCAAAATTATATAGGTACCATTTACATTCGCCTTTTTCATATGCTTCCTCGCCCCATTCGTCGTCAAATTTTCGTGGAATCAAAAAGCTGAAAAAGGCATATTTCCCGTCACCTTCCTTATCGCTGTGGGGTGCATCATTATCAAAACCAGCTAAAGCAGGGTGAGAAATCAAAGCCATATCATCTTGAAGCATTTTGTTATATTCAAGACGTAAAGGATCCATGCTGTCAATCAAGTTTGATGAACCAAAAGAGAATTCAGAATTGGTGTACAGGTCGTGCAATTGATGAAGATTTTGAGATGTTGTCAACCCAAATCCTCCCTCAATACCCAATAAAGTGGCGATAATTTCGAATTTATGCTCGACTACCTTTTGCAAACCAATTAATTGTTCTAATTCTTGAGGGGGTAGGCAATTCCAATATGCAATCTTGCCACGATCGGCTTTTCGTTCAGGGTGATTGTTCATTATTTGTTTTTCAATATCAGAATTTAATCTACGATCGATTCGTCCGATTCGTTGCATTAACTTGACTGGATTCCAGTGGATATCAAAATTAATCAATTTGACGGAATCTTGTAAATTCAATCCTTCTGCAAGAACGTCTGTAGAAATCAAAATGTCTATTTCTTCTTCTGGATGGCAACCATCTGGGTGTTTTTTCCCATTTGCATCATACCCATTACCGTCACAAGAACATGCCAATTGTTGAGGAGAGGAGCCATTATAATATGGAGAAAATCTCTTGATTACATTTTTTCTTTCTTCGCTTGTATTACTGTGAATCACAGATATTACTTTACCTTCGATTCGGTTATCTAATTCCATTTTCAAAAATTCTGCTGTAGACACAAACTCTGTGAAAATAACAACCTTTCCTGAGGCCGACATATCCTTTGAGTTCAATACTTTAACAAGAGCATCTATTTTATTATCATCTTTGGGATTTATATCAATGGTGGCAGAAATAAGACTGGCTATTACATCAATGTCTTCGTACGTGTCTTTTACAATTCCTTTGAGATCCCAATCTTTTTCGGGCCAAATTTTTAGTTCAAAGTCGTTAAATTCAAGATCCAAACTATCTGAGTCATCCTCGTTATCGTCAAATTGATTTGGGCTAGGATTAACTAAGACGTGTTTATTTTGTTTTTTCCACTTTTCTAGAATCTTATTACTGTTTTTTCTAGAATCGAATTTATCGAGCCATGATAAATTTTTCAATAAAAGTTTGTAGCAAGACATATGAAAAGATCTAGTGGAGCTTTCTAATCGCTTCAGTAAACCAGATCCCATCAAACCTACGACATTTCCTTTGTTAACCATCTCATCTTTATCCTCTTCAGAACCTATATAATGATTGTAGGGGTTGTAAATTGAGAAGTTAAATAAACTCTCCTTGCCTTTTTCCTTATTGGCTTTGAACGCCTTTTCCAACTCTCCCAGTAATCTCAAATAATTCCGGCTCGGTTTGAAAGTGATTGATTTTGGAGGGGTTGGTTCAGGAAAAACAGAATCTCGTTTTTCAATTTTCATACTTTCCTTGACATAACTTCGACTTCTTTGTACAATAATCTCTCGAATGATTTTATCTTCTCCAATTTTCTTACCGTCGTTTATATCTAGTTTCAATTGTTTGAAATGCCCCAAAAGATGAGGTATGCCGGCGCTTTTGAAATGCTTTTCATCTTCATTTATGAACAGTTTAATCATGTGGTATAAATCATAAACATCATTATTTATCGGTGTTGCAGTAAGGAAAAAGACCTGTTTTTTCAGCCCGGTTTGTATGATTTTTTGTAGTTGCTGATACCTTTGGCTGTTTGGATTGCGGAAATGATGTGCTTCATCGATAATGACCATCTCTACATCTTTAAACGAAGAAATTTTGGCATCATCAAACGATGTGAGATCGGTGGTTTTTATTGCCTCAATTTTATTATTAGGAACGTGTTTCAACATAGTTCCAAGTTTATCAACCCAAACAGAATCATGAACCGATTTAGGAGAAATCAGTAGAATGCGCTTGTTATCCATCATGGCGAATTTTTCAATGAGCATTAGGCCCGTATATGTCTTCCCTAATCCCACACCATCGCAAAGGAAGGCCCCTCCCCAATTTTCTGCATATCTTGAGAGGTCCTGGAAAGCTTCCTTTTGATATTCATCTAATATTGGCCACATTTGAGAATAACTGTGCGGTTTCCCTTCCGCAATTGATTTTTCGTTTTCATACCAATCGTCATTTAATGTTTGATTGGAACCAAAAAATTCTGCCATTGCTTTGACATAAATTGGATAGGGTAGCCACTCCGAGGTAGTCCATTCAGAAGGTAAATCATCTTTAATTACCTTTGTAATATTTGTTCCCCGTTCCCATGCATGGTTAAACCAAAGTTGTAATTTGTCAACTTTTGATTCTTCTTCGATTCGCACATTCAGCTCAACGTTGAGACCGATCCCAGGGGCTGTAAAATTACTTGACCCCACCAGTGCAATTTTGCTATCGGGACTTCCAGATTTAGGGTTCAGAAGGTACAACTTTGGATGAAAGAGGGTTGCGGAATCAAACATTTTGAATTCAATTCTATTTTCTTGAAAGGCACGATGAATGGCTTTCCCAGATTCTGACTCTTTTGCGTCGCCTCCAATCCGGTCTATGATTTCTTTGACTTTCCTTTCTTGATGTTCAACAATTGCATTTCTTGCACCTGCAGAAGCACCATTACCGATCAGAATACGTATTTTGTCGATGCCGCTCCAAACTTCTGTGCCCAAGTAATTTAGTGCTGAAAATTCAAAATAACCTGTGGCAATATCCAATTGATTGATTGATTGACATTTTCTTCTTAAAAATTCGTAAGTTGTATTCTTATCTAATCCATCAGAAACTTTACTTCCAACAATAAAATCGTCTGTTTTTTTGTTCATTTTCTCACTCAACCTACGCACATCCAACATATCAAAATTGGTGTTACACCCATCGGCATTTGCATTTGACGCATGACTCCATTGAAAATGTATCTTTCGACCTTCTTTCTTGCGGCACTCAAATCGTCGTGTCCTATATTCAGCACCCTTTCTTCTGTCGGGGCGCACTCTATAGTATTGTGAATCTCAAGCATTTCAGAGGTTTGATCCAATATGGTTTCGTCTTCGAAATTGAATAGATACCAACGCCCATCTCCATCTTCATGTGTCCAAACATGATGATCACCGCCTTCATCTGCGACAATATTGTATCCAGGAATTGAATAACAGAAGAAAGCGAAGCGACCTTCGCCTCGCTTGCCACTAACTGTTCTTGTTGGCATTGTTTTCCATTGAGTTCGTAATTCAGGGTATTCACGGCATAGTTCCTGATACTTCAAACGCAGATCCTCCTCCACCGTTCTTTTTCCATGATATAGTTCGTTGAAGTCTTTCATATGATCTAACTCTTGACCAGTTGATAATCCAAATCCGCCTTCAATTCCCAGTAACTTTGAGATTTGGAGATATTTTCCTGAGACTCTCTCAAACAAACCTAGAAGGCTCTCAAGTTGTTCAGGGGGCAAAAAATTCCAGTAAGCAATATTGCCACGGTCTTCTAAAAAGTTAGGGTTGTCTGCAATAATTTGGTCTTCAATTTCTTTATTCATTCTTCGGTCAATTCTTCCTATTCTTTGCATAATTCTGACTGGATTCCAATGAATATCATAGTTAACCAAGCGAACTGAATCCTGTAGGTTAAGACCTTCTGCTAAAACATCTGTAGAGATGAGGATATCAATTTCTTGTTCACCTCTTTCTTCCAAATCTTCAATTGATGAGTTGTTGTAATATGGAGAAAATTGCCTAATTACTTTGGTTCGATTCACATTCGTTCCTCCGTTTAGTTCAAAGATATTCATGTTAGGGATTCTCTTTTTCAATTCCCCCTGTAAATATTTTGTAGTGGCCGTATATTCTGAGAAGATGATTACCTTGCCGTTATTGGCCATTTTATCCGATTCCAGTAGTTCAACAAGCTTTTGCACCTTATCATCTGAATCGGGGGTGATATCATCCATTAAAGAAAGGAATTTCACAATTTGGTCGATATCCTCAAACGCATCTTTCACAATACCTTCAATGTTAAATGGCCCTTCCTTTGCCCAATCAGTTAATTTGAGATGGGGTATATCGTGCAAATTATCTCCTAACTCCTCATCTTCATCGTGTTCGATTAATGGATTAATTTCTCTAGCATGTCGAACATGCCTTCCATATTCATTCAACCATTCATCTAGACGTGTCTCATATCCCTTAATTCGCCCAAACTCATGTAGCCATGCAACATTTTTCAATAATAAATTATGACAAGAAACTTTGAACGCCATATATGAACTTTCAAATCTTTTTAGAATTCCTGCTCTAATTAGTCTGACAATTCCTGCAAGACGACCCTCTTTCATGTCGTAATCATCAAGTTCATCCTTTGAGATAACTAGATGATTGAATGGATAATAGATTGATAATTTGAACAATGGATCATTCTTACTGAAAGCTATTGCAAACTCGGATAGAAGATTTCCGTAAACCTTCTCCAAGTCGTATTCTTGTACTTGAGGAGCAGGAGTTTTCGGGAAGATGATGTCACGTTCTGAACCCTCCATGCTAGCCCGCACAAAGTTGCGACTTCTCTGCACGATGAGAGACCGGATTAATGGATCATTCTTTAATCGTGAATCTGCTTCTTCCTTAGTTAAACCAATCTGAATATCACCATCATAATCTTCGTCCTCCTCAAACATCAGACGATTAAGGTCTCGACGCATCCCTAAGAAATGGCCTTTGAGATTGTGGATACCCATCCTTCTGAAGTGAGACTCATTCGAGTTGGTAAATAGCGAAATCATCCTGTATAGATCCAATACTCCGTTGTTGATTGGCGTTGCAGTCAAAAAGAAGACCTGCTTACTTGCTCCTCCATTGATAATCTGGTTTAGTTTTTCATATCTCTTACTTTTTTCTTTGTTGCGGAAATGATGCCCCTCATCAATGACGATTGCATCATAATAGTTTTTTATGAATTCCCAATTATGGCTTTCATCACTTGCAAAGTCAGTCATTTTTACAGAATATATTCCCCCCCCTGGTCCTGAAAGATGCCCGAGTTTATCTTTCAACTCATGTTTCCAAACAGAATCATGAACCGATTTGGGAGATATTAACAAGACGCGTTTCTTGTCATATCCGGCTAATTTTTCTAGCAACATCAATCCAATGTATGTCTTCCCTAAACCAACGCCATCGCAAAGAAAAGCACCATCCCAAGTATCAGCAATCTTCAACAAATTGAGATAACCATCTTTCTGATACTGGTCAAGTCTCCACCACATCTGTGAGAATTTTTGATTGCCCTCAGCAACCGCCCTCTCATCTTGATGCCAAACACCAATGGTTGCATCTCTGCCGCGAAAATACTCCTCTAATGAACGGCCATAAACAAGGAAGGGGTCATAATCTCTCACGTGTCTTTCTACAACATTAAATATGTCTTCACTGACATCTTCACCTTGCTCCCAAAAGTGTTCAAACCAGTCTTGTAATTCTTTTACTTGTGATTGTGGATCAACTCTTACATTCAACTCGATGTTCTTTGAAATCCCTGGTATTGTGAAGTTACTTGAACCAACGAGAGCAATGGATGAAACGACTGCTAATTCTGGTCGTACATGAGTCAAGTATAGTTTTGCATGGAATTTATGCTTGGAGTATACTCTGATTTCGATTTTACCTGAATGAATAGCCTCCATGATTCCAGGTATGCCATGCATGAAATGATTCTCATCCTTTTCAATTTCAAATGATTCGTCTAATTTATCCGTTATTGCCCTCAGAATCGTTGATTTAGTCTGTTTAGAGGTTTCATCACCCATTAAGATTCGGATCTTATCGAGTTTCTGCCATTGCCCATCGAGTTTTCTCAATGCTCCAATCTCAAAATATCCTGTTGCGATGTCAAAACGCTCGGCAGCGTTACACCACTTGGCGAGGTAATCAACAACTTTCTGAGTGCCCTTCTCGGAGCGGTTGTCAACTACGAATGCGCTGTCGCCATCAGACATGAATTGACCACATACCTCAGGGTATATCAAGTCTAATGCATCAACGGTTATGCGAAAGAAACGGAATCGTGATATGGTTCTGACCCCCACCAATCTGGATGTTTGAACATCCTTCGATTTTCATGGACCGTGTATCGATGATTACTTTTGATTACTGTACATATTATTGTGAACTATATTCGGCAAATAAATCTCCAAAAATTGACGCTAATCCTCTGAGACCTTCATCTATTTTGCAGTCTTCCCAATCATTTGAATCTAAACTAAGATATGGAAGTTTTATCCTAATCCTCTGAACACGAGAATTTTGAACTAATTCGAAATCATCGCTTGAACCTGTAAATTCAAGAGCCCATTTCTCGGCGTCTTCCATTTTTTCTTCCAGTTCATAAAAAAATTCCCTTGCGGTATCAATATTCTCTGCGCAGTCCTCCAAGCCCCACTTTTCACCTTTTAAGAAGTGCGATATTGCCGACATGCCAATGAAAATTCCCATCGTACCCTCAGGAATCGGGAATCCTAGTTTATTGTATAAAGCATCAGATGGATCTCGCTCATAGCCATCTTTTTGTGTACCACCACTGAAACTTTCAATAAAGATTTGAAGTCCGTTTTGATGAAATCCTTTTGGGTGGATTCTGACAAATCGCTTGTAATAGTACGTTCCCCCTCGACTCTTGCTAGGGTTCTTTTTTATCGGAGCTGAATGTAACGCATGGTCCTTGAATGCACCTCTAAGGAATTTTTCAAAACAATTTCCTAATTCTTTGTACTTTTTATCGGTGGCCCATTTTTCATTAAAGTGATCAAAATAATGTGTTGTCATAGGCTCCCAGCCTTTGAAATGGGAAGGTAGCAAATCAACCATGCTTCTCCCTATATTGCCAATTGAATAAATGTAACGATAGAATGTTGATTCTCAAAACCCTCACAACACCCTCTGTATAGGCATCTCATGGTTGGGTACGGACGCGTGAGATGCCTGTACAGAGGGTATCGAAAGGGTTACACCACTGTTACAAATTCACACTACTGTCACAGAAGTTCCATATACGAACGGTTAGTAGAAGATTCATGAACAAGAATACCGTGTTTATGACCGTTTTTTTGATTTTAATGGTGTCAT
>Ga0209716_1001683_pt1 | contig 16029 bp, 14 predicted proteins | sample COGITO_mtgs_1205_FD_184811 | JGI IMG/M metagenome (GOLD analysis project Ga0209716, IMG submission 184811) | Pelagic marine microbial communities from North Sea - COGITO_mtgs_120531 (SPAdes) (version 2) | ecosystem: Environmental > Aquatic > Marine > Epipelagic ...
CACGTCCACTGCATCGAGGGACACAAGTTCACCATCGAGGTATGTTTCGACGACCGTACCCGAAGTTGTCTCGAGGTCCACAACAAGGTCGATCATGGATTCATCGGATGATGGTCCAATGCAACCGCTCATGAACGCAATGAACAGCAGCAGCAGGGCACCAGGAACATCACCCCTTCGCATGGTCATCCGTTGACATGTGGCCATATTAAACTTAGACGATGGATAAACATAGCAAAATTGAATTTATAAATTACCTCGCTCCAAAGGTAAACGAATGTACATCGCAATGCCCGCTATCTTAAATCGGGGTCAATATTAAAGAATAGATGATTTATTCCAATGACATGGACCTCAAGTCAACAAACATGGGACCCAGCATGCTCATTACTGGCGGGGCAGGTCTGATTGGTACTGCTGCTAAGACCTTCTTCGAACAACAAGGTTGGGTCATACGGACATTTGATCAAAAGAAAACTGATCTTGACGGGCGTCCGATTGACTTTGTAGGTGACATTTTAGATTACGAAGCCTTCAGAGAACCTTTCCAAGCGATGGACGGAGTATTGCACTTAGCAGCAATCTCGAGGGTGATCGATGCTGAATTGAACAAGGAGGAATGTACACGAGTCAATCTGAAAGGGACTAAAAGAACTCTGGACTTTGCATCCCAAGCAAACTGCAAATGGTTCATTTTTGGTAGCAGTAGAGAAGTGTATGGAGAACCTAGTTCTTTCCCTGTTTCTGAGGAAGATGGTGTATCCCCCATCAATCATTATGGGCATGCAAAGGTATCTGGGGAATTGATGGTCGAGAAACACTGTCAAGACCATCAAATGGCACATTCAAGTCTTCGGTTTTCGAATGTCTATGGGCATGCGAGAGATCACAAAACCCGGCTCGTCAATGCTTTTGTTAGAAATTCGATCGCAGGGGTAGAGTTAGACATTCACGGAGGCAACCAGATATTTGATTTCACACACATCGATGACACGGTCGGTGCTATTTTTGCAGCAGCAGAGCATTTGGACAAAAAACGTGAATCGCTGCCTGCCATGCATGTATTGCGAGGAGAGGGGGTTACCATTCAAGAATTGGCTCATAAAATCATTCAAATCACTGATAGTCAATCTCAAATCTCATACAGCCCCGGAAGAAATTACGATGTTGCGCGCTTTTACGGAAATCCTGCACGCCTGCTAAATGCACTGAATTTCAGCTGCTCAATTGATATTGATGAAGGGTTGAAACGGGTTGCTTTATTGCATCAAAAGGCAATGGCAGGTGAGTCAAAATGAATGTACTTCTCGTGATTCATGGCTATCCGAGAAGGTACAACGCAGGTTCAGAAATATACACTCAAACCCTTGCACATGGTCTAGCAAAACAAGATGTTAATGTTTCGATTTTCACCAGGGAGGAAGATCCATTCCTACCTGATTATCACCTTCGTTTGGAAGCAGATCTGATGATGCCTCAAATCCCGGTTCACATTATGAACCATGCAAGATCTAATGCCCGTTTTCAAAACGATGAAGTGGATAAGGCTTTTTTGAGCGTGATTGAAGCGGTGCAACCAGACATAGTCCACTTTGGGCATCTCAATCATTTATCGATGGGATTGCCTAAAATTGCTAAAAAACAAGGTGCATCGACATTGTTTACATTGCATGATTTTTGGTTGATGTGTCCACGTGGTCAATTTCTAGAATGGGGACTGACTTCTGAAGAACCATGGAAATTATGTACAGGGCAGGACAATAGAAAATGTGCTTCTCGATGTTTTAATCGGTTCATTGAAGGGACTCACGTGGAACAGGAACTCGACCATTGGGAGTCTTGGGTGAATCAGCGAATGATGACAAGCCGGGAGGCTTCGTCTGAAATTGACCTTTTTTTGGCACCTTCAAAGAACATCATGGTCCGGCATATCGAAGAATATGGAATTCAACCTGAAAAAATACAATTTTTGGATTATGGTTTTGATACCAAGCGCCTTCAGAACCGCCAACGAGTGACCGAAGAACCCTTTGTGTTTGGGTATATTGGAAGGCATCATCCCTCGAAAGGAATCCATAATCTCATCGAAGCATTTTCACGGTTGAAAGGGAATTCATTGTTGCGTATTTGGGGTCGGCCTCAAGGCCAATTGACACAATCACTGCAAAGAAGAGTGGGCCAATTAGGTGACCTTCATTCACGAATTCAGTGGTTACCCGAATACAATAATGAAGAAATTGTCAAGGAGGTATTCAATCAAAGTGATTGTATTGTCGTTCCTTCTATATGGGATGAAAATTCACCTTTAGTCATTCATGAGGCTCAAGAATGCGCAATTCCGGTCATCACAGCCCATCATGGTGGCATGGGCGAATATGTCAAAGACGGCATCAATGGATTTACTTTTGAACATCGAAGTGTTGATGGATTGACTGAGGCAATGCAAAAGGCAATCACTCATCCAGAACGTATTGAATCACTGGGATTACGAGGATATCTTCTCAGTGACGATGGGCGAATACCAAATCAATCTGAACACGCTAACGCAGTGCTCCATGAATACGAAAGACTTGACAATAAAAGGAGAGAGGGAATATGATCGAGATCAATCAAGAGAACATGTTAGTGCGTAACGACGCCCCCTGGAGAATTACATTTGACACAAATCCTGACGATTGTAATCTCAACTGCGTTATGTGCGAAGAGCACTCCCCATACAGTCCATCCCACCAAGCTCGCACAAGAGGAGAACTGCCTTACCGACGAATGGACATTAAAACCATTGAGCGAGTGATTGCCGAATGTGCCCCAAAAGGACTACGCGAAATTATTCCTTCGACGATGGGGGAGCCACTGATTTACAAACACATGCCCCGAATCATCGAGTTGTGCCATGAATACAAGGTGAAATTGAATCTTACGACCAATGGGACATTTCCAAGACTGGGCGCAGAAGAGTGGGCTAAACTGATTGTCCCAGTTGGCTCAGATGTGAAATTTAGTTGGAATGGTTCGACACAGAAATCACAATCTTTAGTCATGGTGAACAATGACTTTGAACAAAACATGAGGGATTTGAGAACTTTCATTAACATTCGAAACGAGCACGCCGCTTCGGGTGGAAATTATTGTTCCGTAACCCTTCAAATGACATTCATGGAGATGAATTTGTCTCAGATACCAGAAGTTGTTAAACTTGCAATTAGCGAGGGCGTTGACAGGATCAAAGGCCACCATTTATGGGCTCATTTCGAAGAAATAAAGAATGAAGATCTTCGACGGTCTGCAGATTCGATTCAACGATGGAATGAGGTAGTGAAAGTTTGCCAAACGATCGCCAAGGACAATCCACTCTCGAACGGAAAACAAATTGAATTGGCCAACATATACCAACTCGAACCAAACCACAACGGTGAACTCCATCCAAAAGCAACGTGCCCATTTTTGGGTCGAGAAGCTTGGGTCAACTCACAAGGACGTTTCGATCCCTGCTGTTCACCTGATGAATTACGGCAAACCTTAGGTTATTTTGGTAACGTTGAGGAGAAGGGTCTTATGGATATATGGTCAAGTGATCAGTACCAAGAGTTGTTGTCGAATTACTTGGAAAATGACGTCTGTCGACAGTGCAACATGAGACAAATTCCGGAGTGAGTGCATGAACCAACTGCCAAGGCCGTCTGAATGTGGTACTTACCATGTTTCACAAGACGGGACCCGTACACATGAGAAACGCTTTACATGGGTGCTTCCATTTCACGAACCAGGATTAGCACCAGTTGAAGATAGAACGGGAGCATACCACATAAGATTGAATGGAGAACCTGCATATTCCTCACGTTTTGATCGCACCTTTGGGTTTTACTTCGGCCTTGCTGCGGTTTGCCAGAATGATCATTGGTGGCACATCAATTCAACCGGTGAACGAATAAGCCATGCCGCATGGTCATGGTGTGGGAACTTCCAACAAAACCGTTGTACTGTTCGAGATTTCAATGGCGGCTATTATCATATCAAACCAGATGGCCAACCTATTCAAGGTGGGCCCTATGCGTATGCAGGTGATTTTCGCGAGGGGGCGGCTGTCGTGAGGGGCATGGACGGATTGTGTCATCACATTACCCTTGATGGTGAAAAACTACATGGCACCCATTTTTTGGACTTAGATGTGTTTCACAAAGGCATTGCCCGAGCGAAGGATTCCAACGGCTGGCACCACATCGACGAAAACGGAAACTGTCTTTCCAATGGGGTGCGTTACTCGGAAATTGAACCGTTTTACAACGGACAGGCAATTGTCAAAACATTAGATGGCAGGAGGATCATCATTCATGAAAATGGGTCGAAACTTGTCGCCATCCCAAGCAGCATTGAGGAACGAGTTGAAAAATTGAGTCAGTTCATTGTTGGGTACTGGCCATCGATTACGATGCGATTAGGTATTCTAGCCGGATTGACGCCAAGAAAACCCATTCTAAAAATTTCTCAAGACGACCTCAATATCTTGAAAGGTGCTTGGGTTGAAATCGGCTTGCTTGATCATGATTTCACGTTGACACCTCTTGGAGAAACATTAGCAACATCCGACAATTTAGTTGATCGAGTTCTTTATTGGACAGGGCCACAATTCACACCATGGGTTGAGGCGGAACTACGACTCACAGACTCTGTACATCGAACAGATTTTTTCAGTTTCCACTCGCAAAATAAGGACCTGATGGATTTAATTCATCGCGTATTAGATTCCTATGCAACATTAGACTGGATGGGAATTAACGATGTGATCGCAATAAACGATGGCGCAACAATCATTGATTTGGGTGGTGGCAAGGGAGCACTCCTTGAAGAATTTAACAATCACCTAGGGGATAGGATTCTTGTCGATCGGTCTGAAGTGCTCAATGGAATACAGATTCAAGGCGTTCAATTACACCCCTGTGATATGTTTACACAGCCCTTACCCGTGGGAAACATCTACTTCCTGTCAAGAATATTGCATGACTGGGATGACGCTAAATCAACGGGTTTACTATCGAACATTCCCGATGTCGCCACAGTGTATGTCATTGATCGAGTCAATGAAGGGCACAAGCACGGCTTACTGAGTTTGAACATGCTGCTGACTACAGGCGGAAAAGAACGAACGCTTAAGCAATGGGAGGCCTTATTTTCTAGTGTCGATTACATAATTAAAAGGCGAATCGAATGGAACGAGCACACTATTTTTGAATTAAAGAGGTGTTAATATGACAATGAAAATTACACAATGGAAGCCAGGACAACAGGTACCGACAAGGGGCATACTGCTGATTCGTCATGGTCCAAGAGAAGATCCAGACATCCCTCCTCTGACCGCAATGCTCACGCCAGAGGGCAAAAAAGCATCCCTCAATTGTGGCATACTTATGAGAAACAATCCCCCACGTAAAGTGTACTCGAGTCCCGTTCAGCGCTGTATGGACACAGGTCGGAACATCATTCAAGGAGCAGGTTGGGATCTGGCAGTTCAAGGGTCCGAAATGCTTGGTGATCCAGGACCATTCGTTATAGGAAAAACAAATGTATTGATCAATGAGATGGTCGCTTACGCCCAGAAAAACGACGACTGGTCCTTTTTACAAAACCACATTGATGGGATGGAAATCCCTGGAATGAGACATCGGAAAGTGGGTTCGGACGCGCTTGTGGAAGCGCTTTACCCTACAGGTGACGGTTTTGTGTTGTGTGTCTCCCATGATTCGATTATTGCTGCTGTTCAAGCTGCCTTTGGTCTCGAATCAGCCTCTTGGCCAGACCCACTGAACGGTTGCATCATTGAACGAAAGAACAACCAAATTTGATTTATTCACTCCGAGATCGGATAAAGGGTAAGCGCCCTAAGAGCGTCTTTTTCTTTGGTTGCTCATTTGCTTCTGCCCCGAGGCCTACTTTTGCAAAGACGGCCTTTGCTTTATCGAGGGCTTCGGGAGCCAAATTGCCAATCCCAGAACCCATACCAGATCCAGCAATGACTCCAACAGGGCCCCAAATTGCCCCCAGACTCCCTCCTGCAATCGCTCCAATCAGCGCCCTACGATTGCGTATTTCTTCCTCTGAATCTGTGGCTTGGTCTACATTCAATGTCTCAAGGGCCAAGGCCAAGTGTGAGGTGGCTTGTTCCAATGCTGACATCTTAGCGGTTGTTTTTCGATAGAGAAAAAGGCACCATGTATTGGAGCAAAGAAGTAAAAACAGGAGTGAAAACATCAATATTGTCTCAAGTTCATAACCGATGACACGCATGATTTGTGATACTAAACCATCTATATTATTCATTGGCCATATTTCACCCCGTAAGGAAAAGTAACCATTTAATACTCATTTCAGATGAATGTAGTTTGATGAGTCTGAGGGCCGGTTTGTGTGATAACGGATTCGTCGTCGCCGGCGTACAGTTCGACCAACATCAATGCAATCAATGGGTGTCAATGTTCGAGGCTACAGTGCCTTCGATGGCTGTCGACGTTGATTGTACGGTCAAAGAATACCTGAAGTCTGTATCAACATGGAACAGGCATCACCCATCAGTCAGTGCAATTGTAGCCCACCTTGCCCCCCAGGTGAGTGCTTTCCTCGAAACGATGATGGGTTACAATGCTGAGTTGATCGACGGTAAATTATTGATGAAAGGAGAACATTCCCCACAAGCTACTCACGCCCATCAAGACCTCGCGTACCGCTGGAAAGAAAACGATGTGCAGTATCACTATTCAACTTGGATACCCCTCACCGAGGTCGGTATTGGACAATCGCCACTCGAACTCCTTCCGGGGTCTCACAACGATGAGGTGGGCGCACCCCAAGACTACTTGAAAAAGGGATTTGTAGATCGACGTTTATCGAAACAGTGGCAAGACAGAAGGGAAGTCGTCCTGGTCAAACCAGGCGAAATGATCGTGTTTGATTCTAAAATATGGCATGCATCATCAAGATGGATTCGGCAACCTACACGATATGCTGTAATTTTGCGATGGCGTATCCCCGGAAAGCCTGACATGAGCCTGATAAAACCTGCAATTGAACCAAGGTCGATCTACAATTTATCAGATTGGGTGGAAGAACACTTGAGAAAAATGATCGACAGTGAAAGCAAGGGGAACGAATTGCTTGTTGAATGCATTAATAATGAAAAGATTCCCAAACTAATGACTGTTTTGGTTAAACGTTACCTTGTGAGCCGCCTTGCACATGAGATGCATGGTGGAGGTTCCCAAAGCGGAGGAATATACGATTCACTCGCACGATGCATCGACGGTTATTTTGAAAATCAACACGTCAATTGAGTTTGGAGAAAATTACAACACACATTCGGGGTTGTCAATCACCGCTTCGACACCTTTGAATGGTCTTGGTCGGTGGTTGGGTCAATGGCACGACGAGGTCTTCCACTCGCCCTTGTGCTGTTGATGTTGTTTTCATTGACCATCGGGCAGGTTGCCGCACAATCAGATCCTGACAAGCAACCGAGCACAGAACGTCCAACAATGTACCTGTGGGGGGATGCCGCTTTGCAGAGCGGAAACTGCTTCAACCACTTCGCATCTGATGGGGAAACTCAAACTGGATTCGGAGAGTACGACAGCACAGAAAACATCGAATTTTCCTGCCCACTTGATGACCCCTTGGCCTCACCGCTTTACCTTGACGTGGATGGCGTCATTTCCTTCAACCTTGGATTCTTGATTCAGTCCTCAGAAACAAGCGATGGCGATGATTTGGTGCTTTCACTCACCAGTGGAATGGAGGTTTTGGCTTCCAAGGAATTCATCGTACCAACCTTCTCGAATGAACAACTGACTTGGCAAATTCAGATCACTGAGAACATGACATACTGGGAACAGGGAAGCGTTCCTGAATTGAAAGTTCAGTTCAACAAACCCGAACCCACACTGGCCGAGTGCTTCGACTTGAACAAGGTCCTTGCTCAATGCGAAGCGAAATTCCGCATCTATTATTCCGACAACACCGACGGCTTAGAGGTGGCAGGAACCTTCCCCGTTCTGAACGCATCAGACCCCGGTGCCAGCAACCCAAACGGTGGGAGTGACGGCGAAGAGGTCGCTTCGTTGAACGTTGGCTCAGGTGTGATTTCCGCCCTAATGTTTTCACCCTGGTTATTGGGTATGATTGCGTTTGTTGGGTTCATCTCCCTCAATCGAGAAAGGTTCCAAATGAGTATGGTTTTGGAAGAAGAAGAATCGATTGATGGCGTGAAGGGTTCCTCCTCTGAAGGTGAAACCCTCGTCGACAGTTATCGCGCCCGCGTCCTCACCTTGTGTGCCTTGTATGTGGCGCAAGGAATTCCGTGGGGGTTCATCACCATCGCATTCCTCACCTTCTTGGCCGACAAAGGCGTTGGTGCCTCTGAGTTGGCGTTGATGCTGACCCTCGGAACGTTGCCATGGTCGGTGAAGTTCCTCTGGGGTCCAGTCATTGACCGATTCCAATTCCCGGACATGGGGCGACGCCGTCCATGGATTCTTCTCGCTCAAAGCGGCATGATTGTGGTGCTTGCTTCGATGATGTTGATTCCAAACCCGGAGGAAAATGTCCTCACAATGGCATGGATGTTTTTGGTGTACAACATCTTCACATCGCTTCAAGACGTCAGCACCGATGCTCTGGCCGTCGATGTGTTGCAACCTCACGAAATGGAGAAGGTCAACAGCTACATGTTCACAGCCAAATCAGTGGGTGGCATCATTGGTGGTGCTGGGCTCGGTCTCGTCATTGGAACGCTTGGTATCAAGGGAACCATTTTGCTTCAGATTCCAATCCTCGTTGTGATCATGCTCGTTCCGCTGTTGATGACCGAACGGCCCGGTGAAAAGCGGTTTCCATGGAGCGAAGGCACCACAGAAGTCGAGGTGGAACATGACCAAGGTGACTTCAGGGAAATCATCGGCAAGGTCAAAATTGCCTTTTCAATGCGTTCTGCACAATTGGGCATCGTGCTCAGTTTGGTCATGTCCCTCTCGTTCTTCCTCATACCTGTCCTGCCGCTGCTGTTTGTTCGTGAATTGGGATGGACGGTGGAAGAGTTCAACGTCACCAAGGGCGGCCTCATCCTCGTCTTCACCATGCTTGGCTATCTTGCAGGTGGTCAACTCGGACGACGGTTTGGTGGAAAATCAGTCATCATTTACGGGGCATTGTTCACCGCCTTGACCACTTCACTGTGGGGCTTGAGTGAATCCATGTGGAGCAGTGGAAGTTTCATGATGGTCATGTGGTCGATCCGTACCTTCGCATGGGGCCTTGTGACCATCAACATCTATTCCTTGGTGATGCGAGTGACATGGAGCGAAGTGGGCGGCACGCAGTTCACTGCATACATGGCCATGATGAACGTCTCCTCCATTATAGGCTACCAATTGACCGATCCAATTTCTTCGCGCTTTGATTACCCGACCCTCTTCCTGATTGCGGCTGTGCTTGAAACATTCGTGATTTTCGGAGCCCTGTTCATCGATCCTGCACAAACGCGAAGGGAATTAGCGCATGTCGAACAAGGATGAAATCGCATGGTGCACGCATCAATCATCAAATACCCCTCAACCGACCCTTAACCATGGGCCTACACCACTTCACTTGGCGGGCTACGGCAAGTGGCTTGGCTGATGAAACGGTCGTTGCAGACGCCCTCGCATGGCTCATTGGAGACCATGAAGCGGTTGAAATCGAGCGCACCACATCGTACCATGGCTCCGAGATTCACATGATTGAGGCCAAGACCTCGCGCAAACGTCCTGCTCTTCGATGCCTTGCTCGCTTGGGCACAGATGCGTTGCAAACGCTGCTTGAGGAGGCTGAGCAGAGGCTTGATGAATCCAACACCTTGCATTTCCGAGTGCAGTTCAACGCCCTCATGAACGGCGAGGTTGTGTTGGCTCAGGCCGGTGAAGAAAGCGTGAAAGGACACACCAAGGTCCAGGTGTTCCCCGGTCAAGAGGGATTGAGTGAAGCGCGTTCAACCATTGAAGCAGCAATCGCCATGGCCAGTGAGCAAGGGCAATGATGCCTTCATCGTGGCATTGATATGACACTGACTGTGACACTCCCGCATGGCCAACGCGTTCAAAGCCGTTCTGTTGGCCGTTATGATGCTTGCATCCTTGAGTCAAGTGCAGGGTGAAGTCGACGGCTCAAACGGTGATGAAGCACCTGTGTGCAATGCCGACAGACAGGCCAATTGGACCGTTGGACTGATTCAATGCACAAACGACGTCAGTGAAGGCTACACTCTGTTTTCACCCATGCCAAGTTCCACCTCTTATCTGATTGACAATGAAGGACGCCAAGTGCACAACTGGACCTCACCCGGCGGTCATCGCCCCGGCATGTCGGCTTACCTGCTCGAGGATGGATCGTTGCTTCGAACCGCCAACATTGCCCAGACTGCAATTGGGAACTTCAGCGGTGGTGGAACAGCTGGCAAAGTCGAACGGATTTCGTGGGAAGGCGATTTACTGTGGTCCTACGAACATTCCTCCACCGAGTACATTTCACACCACGACATCGAACCGATGCCGAACGGCAACATACTGATGATAGCGTGGGAGTCAAAAACCGAAGAAGAAGGTCAACAAGCAGGTCGAAATCCAGCCATTGCTTCAGATGCGCCGGGTGGAAGCAATGGCGTTTGGCCAGACAAAATTGTCGAGATTCAACCCAACGGAACCACCGGAGGTGATGTGGTATGGAGTTGGCATGCATGGGACCACTTGGTGCAAGACTACGATCCGTCCAAAGACAACTATGGCATCGTCGCCGAACACCCAGAATTGCTCGACATCAACTTTGTCGACGCTGCTGGAGCCCAGGCAGGCAAGGCCGATTGGATGCACTGCAATGGCATTGACTACAACCCTCAATTGGACCAAATTGCCATCTCATGCAAGAACATGAATGAAATCTATATTATCGACCACAGCACAACATCCGAGGAGGCAGCAGGCCACACTGGAGGCACCTATGGCAAGGGCGGAGACTTCCTTTACCGGTGGGGCAATCCTGAAGCCTATGACGCTGGATTCAGCCAAGACAAACGCCTGTTTGGACAGCACGATGTGCAGTGGATCGAGGAAGGTCGCCCCGGTGAGGGCAGCCTCATCGTGTACAATAACGGTGTCAATCGAGCTGGCACCTACTCCTCTGTGGACGTCATTACACCAGTCTTTCTTGACGGAGAGTATCAACTCGATGCGGACAACAGATTCCTTCCAAATTCAACTTCATGGTCGTGGAACCAGGGCGCTGACATGTATTCTGGATTCGTCTCAGGTGCTGAGCGCTTACCCAACGGGAACACTCTGATCGCGCACGGAACCCACGGTACACTGTATGAAGTGACCCTCGAGGGTGAAATCGTTTGGACCTACATCAACCCTGTTTCAAATCAGGGAACCATCGCACAAGGTGATCTGCTTCCTGATGGCAACCAAGCCAACTCGAAAGCGAACCCCGTGTTCCGTGCCCGTAAACACGCAACAGACCATCCGGCTTTTGCAGGGCGTGACTTGACCCCAAGCACCTACATCGAGGCTTGGACTGACCTTTGCCCGGAAACGAATGCACTTCCTTGGGACAGGGACGGCGACGGTTGCATCGACGACAGCGACCAGGACGGTGTGCTCGATCCAAATGACCAATGCGCCGGATTTGATGACGGCGTCGATGAAGACAATGACGGAATCATCGATGGATGCGATCCGTTTGTTGATGCGGATGAGGACGGCGTTGAGGATTCAATCGATGCTTGTCTCGGTCATGACGACGCCCTTGACCTCGACCAAGATGGCACGCCTGATGGCTGTGATGAGCTGATTGACAACGATGGGGATGGCGTTGCAAACGATGAGGACCAATGCGAGGGACATGATGACGGATTGGATGAGGACAACGACACAACTCCGGACGCTTGCGATGCGCTGATTGACAACGATGGGGATGGCGTTGCCAACGATGAGGACCAATGCGAGGGCTACGACGATGCCATTGACGCTGACGAAGATGAAACTCCTGATGGCTGCGATGACTTCATCGATGATGGTGAGGACCCTCTTGATTCCGTGGATGACGAGGGGAATTTGACTCAGAACAACGAACCTCAAGATGGAACGCAGTCAGAGCGAGCGAGCGAACCGAACAACGCCCAGTTGAAATCCGAACAAACGGTCGTGTTAGGTGCCCTTTCTGTCCTGATCATTGGGGTTGTCGTCATCACTCAGCAAATCCGAAACAAGCGAGAATAACCTGCTGAAATTTAGGATAACCTAAACTTCCCCACCCCGTAAAAGGCTTCATGTAGCCCCTACGCGTGGCCGTACATGGAGACCATACTATGACCCATGTCGTTACATCAACCTGCGTCGATCACAAATACCAAGAATGCGTTGTCGTTTGCCCTGTTGAGGCGTTTCGAGAAGCAGATACCTACCTCGTCATCGATCCTGATGAGTGCATTGACTGTGGTGCTTGCATCCCAGAATGCCCTGTAGACGCAATCTTTGCAGACACGGATGTTCCAGAAGAAGAAGAACATTGGATTGAGCGAAACGCCGTTGAATCCGTCGACGCCGAAATCGCAGAAGGCGATTCACCAGTGCTCGCAGACTGAACCACTTTGGTTCCATTTCACTCTCATGGGCGTTAACCAATGTTCATGAAGGGCGTATGACAGGACGGGCTGATTCACATGGTGAGAACCGACTTCACACAACTACGAAACGGCAGTGACCTCCTCAAGCGCGGGTTTGCCAGAATGCAACAAGGTGGCGTCATCATGGACGTTGTTGACCCAGAGCAAGCAGCTGTTGCAGAAGACTCCGGAGCGGTTGCGGTCATGGCGCTCGAGCGCGTGCCTGCCGACATTCGTCGTGATGGCGGCGTTGCTCGCATGAGTCATCCAGACATGATTCAAGGCATCCTTGATTGCACTTCGATTCCTGTGATGGCTAAAGCACGAATCGGTCACGAAGGCGAAGCGAGAATCCTCGAATCGATGGGCGTTGATATGGTCGACGAATCAGAGGTGCTCACACCCGCAGATCCATTCTTCCACATCAACAAAAAAGACTACGAAATTCCATTCGTTTGTGGAGCAACCGGGCTCGGCGAAGCTGTTCGTCGCATCTACGAAGGCGCCGCAATGATTCGCACAAAAGGTGAAGCAGGAACAGGAAATCTGGTCGCAGCCGTCACTCACGCTCGCCTGATTGACCAAGAAATCAAGCAAGTGCAAGGCCTCGATGACAATGGTATCGAATCCGCTGCAAAGATGATCATGGACCGGTTCAAGGTCTTAGCCAACACTTCTGAATTACCAGGCAGCCACCCAATGACACCTTTCGGTGCCATCGATGACGTGATGGAACACGAAATTCAATCCATCCTCAACGACGTTCGAGACATGGGCCGCCTTCCAGTTGTGACCTTCTCCGCTGGCGGCATTGCCACCCCAGCCGACGCCTCACACATGATGCGCTTGGGCATGGATGGCATCTTTGTTGGTTCAGGAATTTTCAAGTCGAGCGATCCAAAGACCATGGCCGATGCAATCGTGTTGGCTACGGCACATTATGACGATGCTTCGAAGGTCACTGAAGCAATGGCCATGACATTGGGCGACCCGATGAAGGGCGATGAACTTGAGACACTTGAGGTCCGAATGGACCAACGTGGTTGGTAATTTACTGTTTTGATCCGACCGTTCAATCACCTTTTTGGGCCATCATCATTAAGTGGCCCTATCATAAAAGGGTCTATATCCATCTCCTAAGTCGAAAGGGCCATGGTCATGAGTGCTATTGACGACGCAGTGGACACCCTCAACGGATTGGACACATGGATGCAATGGGGTGTAGGCGCAGTCTCAACCCTCCTCACTGTGGCCATCGTTCGCCTTTTGATGAGAAAGGTGGTCCTTGATTTTGTCAAGGCCACCTCATTTGATTGGGACGACCAACTCTATCGCCCGGTCACTTCAAGGATGTATGGATTTATTGTATTTGGTGGAACGCAACTGACAATGAATTGGGTGTTGGGCAAAGAAGACGAACTCAACACTTCACTCGAACCGATCTTCCAGGCGTTTTACATTCTGTTTGCCTCATCGCTTTTGAGCGTCGCTCTCAAAGTCATGATTCCAGTGATCATGGACAAATTCAGCAACCCTGGAACAGTGACCGTATCCGGCTCCAATTCATTGGTTGTCTTCTTGCTTCGTGCAGCGGTCTGGTTCGGCGGTCTTTACCTTGCCTTTTCCGAACTTGGCATCGAACTCGTCGGTGTGTTGGCCTCATTGGCAGTGTTCTCGCTGATCATCGGTCTTGCCATGCAGCAAACGCTTGGCAACATCATCAACTCGTTCATGTTAGCCCTTGACCAACCGTTTGAGGTTGGCGACCGAATAGAAGTGGACGATGAAATTGGATCCGTAGTCTCGGTTGGTATTCTTTCGACGAAAGTGTTGACCCATGAAGAAAACTTGGTGGTCATTCCAAACAACCACCTCGTCAACTCCACCGTGATCAACCACGCTCGTGGTGGCGGTGACGGCGTTGGTCGACGAATTTCATTGGTCATGGACATCGGTGTGGAGTACGATGAAGACATCGCACACGTCAAGTTCACCATCCTCAAGCTGATGAGAGAATGCCCTTACATCATAGAAAAGCCAGAACCACGGGTCTTGCTCAATGAACTTGGTGACTTCGCCAAGGTGTTCCGAATGTACGGCTGGGTCGAGGATTACTCTGATGAATTCGTGGCTAAAGATTGGTTGCTCAAGAACATCGACGAACAATTCGCCAAGGAAGGCATTGGTATTCCATTCCCGACCGCTATTGAAATTGCTGCAGACACGAAAACCACGTACAACAAACAACGCAAGGCGACAAACGTTCGAGCCGCACGCCTCAAGATGATCAAGGAAGACAAGGCCTTGTTGAGAGAGCGAGCCGCCGCAAAGGAAGAAATCGAAGCGGTCAATGAGCGATTGAAAGACCCGGATTTGGACCGCAAAGAGCGGGCTGCATTGGAAGATTCCCTTAGGGAGTTGAACCGAGTGCTCAGCATGTTTGAAGCCGGTGACAATTGATTCCGTCGCCGTTGAGTTCAAATAACACACCCTATCATGATAGGTCATGGCTTCGGAGCACACCCGTTATGTCCAAATCAACTTGGGCTCAGATCAAGGGCAAAGCCTACCAGGTCGAACGCTTTTGACGGATTTTAAAAAAGTGGAATTCCTTTCAAGCATCGAGCGGAGTGAAAAGGGCACAAGATGCTATGTCTCCATTGATTATGACCATCCAAAGAGGTTGGAGTCCGAGCAAGCAGCCATGGAGATTTTGAACATCATCCATCAAAGCCCTACGAATGCAGTTTGCGAAGTGATGCTCACTGGACCGATTGGGATGTATTTTGCATCAAAACCTGAACTGTGGTGGGTGGCACCGAGTTACACACACCCTAATGGTTTGAGACTGACCATACGGGGGACAACTGGGGCTTTACGCCAAATGCGAACGGATCTCGAGGGGGTGTTGATCGATGGGTACACCATGAAGTTGGGTTCAGAATCGGAATTTAATCCGGAGTTTGCCGATTTCTTACCTGAGCGCCAAACGCTGGTATTGAACAAAGCCATCAATATGGGCTATTATGACCGTCCTCGGCAGTGCACCCAACGTGAAATTGCAGATGAACTGAATCTAAAACAAGCGACGGTAAGCGAACATCTACAAGCCGCAGAATCAGCCATCATCCACAGGTATTCCTCCGATTTGTAAAGCGTCAAATCCAAACCTATCATGAACGGTTAAACCTCTATCGACCCACTTCTTGTACGAGGTTTATGTCCAGCATACGCCATGCGAATTTCAACCGAGCCGTCGTTTTATCGCTCTTGATGATGATGATGACCCAAGTGGGGTATCTCGATTCAATGAATCCGTGGACAAACGGTGAAGAAACGCTCGACTCGAA
>Ga0209716_1001690_pt1 | contig 15979 bp, 6 predicted proteins | sample COGITO_mtgs_1205_FD_184811 | JGI IMG/M metagenome (GOLD analysis project Ga0209716, IMG submission 184811) | Pelagic marine microbial communities from North Sea - COGITO_mtgs_120531 (SPAdes) (version 2) | ecosystem: Environmental > Aquatic > Marine > Epipelagic ...
TTTGCAGTGCCTGTCACGCTGTCGCCCACTCCATCAATATTACCATTTGGACCAGTTGCACCTACTGCACCATCCTCGCCTTGAGGACCAGTTGCACCTACTGCACCATCCTCGCCTTGAGGACCAACAGAACCTGTAGAAGAACTAACCCACTGTGGTGAGTCATTACCATCGTCATAATATACATATAGTAATCCTTCGACAGTATCAAACCAAAGGTCTCCTTCTGAAGGACTAGTCGGCGCGGTTTCTTGTGATACGACAGCTCCACCAGTTAAAGTAATTATCGGTACTTGAGCATCAGCGTTATCAATTGATAATCCTTCGCCAACTGTAATAGAATCAACGCCGCGTGGGTTCCAATGACCAGTTCCATTAGCGTCGCATGTTAGAACTTTACCAACGCCTTCATTACCATCAACTAATCTTAATCCGCCGCTTGCTTGAATGTTAAATGAGTTTGCTGCGACATCACTAAAGACGTTGGTTGTTTCATCTGCGAATAAAACAACACTTTCATTAACTGTAACAGCTCTTCTTCCAAAAGCAACAGAATAACTGCCAGTAACAGCATTATTACGACCACCTAAAATTGTATTATAATCACCATCAAATATTTCATTATCATGACCACCCGGCATCGTATTATATGATGGTAACTCGTTGTTAAGGTCGGCTGAACGTTTTATTATGTTGTTCCTTCCGCCGCCTAATGTATTATAATCACCAAAATTAATCGCATTGTCAGATCCTCCTCCACAAATTGAGTTATAATCTCCAGATCCGTTTTGCAGAAACGCAATTGTGTTAAAGTTACCTGAAGCAATGTAATTACCTTCATGATTATCACCTTCATTCCCTATATAATTATTTTGCCCAGAAAAAATTGAGTTTTGCCACCCGGCATAAATCTCGTTGTAAGAACCTCCACCAATGACTCCAGTGCTGGTAATTAATACATTCCCTTGGCCGCCACCAATAGTTGAAGTATAACTTGCAACTATTGTATTATCTTCTCCTCCACCAATAGTGTTTGAAGTCGCCCACGCGTTAACGGAATCGGTTTTATTATTTTTTCCACCACTAATAACATCGTAATCTCCACCAGCAACTTGGTCAACGGCGTCTCTGACCGTTTGAAGGTCAACCGAATTAGAGCCACGAGGATTACCATCACTAAATTGAACTTGCCCTTGAGGTCTAATAGAAAGATTATCTTCTTGAAGAATACTACCATTAGAAATTTTCCATTCAGTATTATTTAAATCATAAACAATTAAACTTTGTTTTATAGTATCATACGCAACTGATCCATCAGTAGTTAATGCTGGAAGGTTTGCAGTTTCTAGTCGCGATATACTAAATGAATCAACGTTAAAGTTACCAAGAACTGAAACGTCACTTTTAAATTTTATTTCATTTGTGGCCATGTCTACTTTTATTTATAATATATTAAAACTAAACAATTATTTTTCAATGGTAGAAATTTCAATAGGAACCCACTGGCCCATTCCTATACAGTTGCACCAAACCTTACAACCGGCCACAAGCTTCCACTTATAAGCTAGATGTTCATCAGTTGTCCAGAGCTCTTCATTCTGTGGGTCTACCACATACCGCTGTGGGCGCTCTATGTTTTGTGCAACATACATAAAATATTATTTTAATTTAGGATATCTTTTAATAGGAACATCATAAATGTGATGTGCTATATTACTAAAACCAGATCCCCAATTATATACTGATAATTGGTGAATTTCTTTTGCATTATTTAAAATTGTTAAATCATGAAACGTTTCTTGTAAACCATCCACGCCTGAATGTTTTGCATTAACCTCAGAAATAAATATTTTGCCTTTAGTAATAAGTTCAGCATAGGCGATACCCATATCGTCTTTAACTTTGTCTGAGTCAGAAAGAATTATTAACGGATGCTTTGTCTTTTTTAGTATTTTAGAAATTCTTGATACCGCCGCTTTAATAAGTTCATCAAAAGAATTAACCTCTATTAACTTATTATGAATATCTAAAGATTTTTTATTAATTGCATTTATAAAAGATATATGATCGCCTGCTCTTATATGAACAACTGCGTATTTTTTCGGTAAGTTTTTAATAAACTCAGACTGAAAATCAATTGGTATTAATCGTGATTTAATAAAGTCTTTTGTTTCTTTAGATATTTTACCCCAAGTTTTTTGTTTAAGCCTATCTTCTATTTTTTCATGTTTTTCAGCAGTGCCTTTTGGCCATGCATTTGTTAAAACAAATAAATCTGTATCATTTAAATTAGATTGCCGCTTAAAACGCAACAATGAATTTAAATTTTTTTCAAGGAGGTTTATATTGATCGCTTTAGGTAATGCTTCAGTGTATATACTCTTTTTTAATAAAACTTCTTCTGATTTATAAAACTTAGAAAACTTTTTAAGATCAAAATCAAAATCAAACTTATTTTTTAAAGACAGTTGGTGACACGTAACGCACCCTCGAATAAAATCTCCAAATCCCATTGGTAATTCTTTATTTATTGCATATACATTAACTAACATATTTTTGTATTATTAAACTTAAACAAGGTAAGTAAGTTCGTAAGTGGTGCTTACTGCATTACTTTGATATATTGTAAAATCAATGTTAACCCAAAAAGTATTTGAAAGCTGGAATTGCCCAGTTTTCTCTATAAAACCCCCGCTTGTTATTTCGCCGTTTGTTGTATCGCTGTTAAGCCAACTATTTTTTTGATCATATATACTAGCATGAGCAAACCATAGATATTGTTCGTTTGAGTCATATCTAATAGTTACATCACCCATGCTATCAGCCACAACAAAATTTAAAGAAGAGTCATTGCTATCTATTAGTTCTTGTATTTCTTCTTTAGTCATTGGTGCATTGCTTAATCCATAATAATATGGATAAACTCCAGAAACAAATATATCCTCTGATCTAAAATCTAAGCTGCCTGCTTGTGGCGCATTTGTCTGTCTTCTACTTGGCTTTCTTCCATCTAAACCATTACTACTATTTTGTTTAGGCAGGCCACTTAAATATCTAACGCTTGATGAGTATTTCACAATACCGGGTTCAACCTCAGTAAAATCTATATAAGAACTATCATATTTAAAGTTAGGGTTGTTTGGATTATCAAAACCAAATTGTTCTGGCATATCATCTATTTGAATACCTATTAAATTATCATCTATATAAACTTCAATATCATTTCTAAAGATTGACATTGAAAGTGGAATGCCTGCATCGTTTTTAACAAATTCAGTTAATATTTGATCGCCAAATATTGCGCCAACCTCCATATAACTATTCCATGCTATTATGGCATTAGTAGGAGGTGTATAATCTGGAACTAAAAAATTATGATCAACCGATACTGTTGTCTTGTCTTCGTTCTTTATAGTAGCTTTAATATTATCAAACGTTTCTATGTTTAACTTTGTATTTAACTTTGTATTTTCTATACTCATCTTTTTATAAGTCTGCAACTACTGTTAGTCCGTTATATGATGCAGCATACCCTGTTGCGCCAGTTGGAACATGAATCTCTGCTGGAAATACTGAGGTCATACCAGAAAATGTATTAATACCAATTATTGGCGCGGTTGTCGCTTCAATGTTAACTGAAGTAATAGAAGAGCAATTTTGAAAAGCAAAATCTCCAATAGATGTAATGCCACTTGATATAGTTAATGAACCGGCTAAGAAAGTACAATTTTGAAAAGAACCACTGCCAATCGTTTGAACGGTTGCTGGAATAATACCATATGCAATATCTGTTAAAGATGTATTATTAATAAAGGCCTGGTCTCCTATTGCTGCACAAGAACTTCCAATCTTAATAGTATCGGCCGCAAATAGAGTTTCATTTTCATTCCAATTATTTGGTATATCTATATCAATAGATATTAAAGCTAAATTATTAACATCATATAGTGTAGTATTTAAAGAATTGTCTAAATCGGCTACTACTGTTAATCCATTCCAAACTTCTCCTCCCACCCATGCATTTGGTCTAGCATTAAAAGGAGCTTCGCTAGGAACGTGTATTTCTGTTGTATTATTTGAAGAAAACACATTGCCGTCTTCGCTCGGTTTTACAACGGCGTAGTATTCAATTCTATCAAAAGAGCAAGCTCTAAATGCATTACCGCCAATTTCAGTTATAGTGGCGGGTATACTAAGAGTTCCAATCATTCCGCTGCAGCGGTTAAATGTTGCAACTTCAATATTAGTAAGTCCAGAACCAAGCGTAAGAGATTCTAAGCCAGAGCAATCAATAAAAGCAGAACCGCCAATAGAAGTCACTTTATCTGGAATGATTAGTGGACCTGTTAATTTATTGCAATCACGAAAAGGAGCGTTTCCGATCGAAGTCACCGAATCTGGAATGATTAGTGGACCAGCTAGATTAGGACAATTATTAAATAAACCAGATGGTATGCTGGTAAAGTTTGGGTTATTTGGAAAATTAAAACTAGTTAATCCCGAACAGCCAATAAAAGTAAATGTTCCAAAAGTAGTTAAAGTATCTGGAAGGACTAATGGACCAACCCATGAAGAGCATTGAGAAAAAGCAGAACTGCCAATAGATTCCAAGCCGGTCGGGATATTAAACGATGTTACATTAGAACAATTCTTAAAAACGTTATTACCTATCTCGGTTACAATATCTGGGATGATCACTTCCCCCAGTATTCCAGAACAATTTTGAAAGGTGCCAATTTTAAGTATAGACATATTATTCGAGATTTTTAAAGAAGAAATTCCAGAACAATTAAGAAATGCCCTGGGATCAATCACGAATACAGTATCTGGAATATTAAGAGGTCCTGTTAGGTTGGTACAACCATCAAATGCATTATCACCAATAAAGGCAATGGTGTTACCAAGATCTAAACTCTGTAAAGAAGAGCAATTTCGAAAAGCTAGATCTCGTATAGCAGTTATACTATCTGGAATATTAAGAGGCCCTGTTAGGTTGGTACAACCTTCAAATGCACTGCCTCGAATCTCACCAACACTCAGCCCTAAATTTAAAGATTCTAAATTAGTATTATTTCTAAATGCACGTCCGCCAATTTCAGAAGCAGATTCTCCTATAAGAATACTCACGGGCGGGTATAAAAAATTACCATCATTATAATCGGGTGGTATATCACCATTATACTTAACGAGTTCATCTCCAAATTGATCAAAAAGAATTGTTGGCGTTTTCGTATCGGGGTTAGCGGCGCAACGAAAACCTATCTTATCATCTCCTGAGTTATTCAGGAATAAATTTGGAAAAGAATTTTTTGTTCCTAACGTCGTCGCTTCATAGGATTCACCAGCAGCCCACTTTTGAGTTGTGTTTCCAGCTGGCGCACCTTCAAGCCACTCCTTCACATTACCGTTTCCTCCAACTATACCATAAGGACTTTCCCCACCCGCCCGAATAACTGAAGCCGTGGCAGTTTGGTTATAAACGGCAGTATTTGGATCTACCCCGCCTGGAACATCTGCTGGAGGAGTATCGCTTCCTGTTGAATATAACCAATACTTAGATAAGGGCTGATCCCAGTAAGCCGCTTTATACCATTCATCTTCGCTTGGTAGGAAATACTTTGCATGTTTATGTCTTAGACGATTTACTTCTCCACCAAGATCCCAAGATTGATCAAGCGGCCAATCATCACTGAATTGGCCTGCTGACGCAAAGGAGTAAGCTTCAAAATAACCTTCTTTAGAATTAAGCCAATTAATAAATCGTGCTGCTGAGTTCCATGTTAATTCTCTAGCGGGTTTATCTTCACCATCATCAAACTTAAAAATGGCGTTTTCATTTATTTTATTAAACTCATCAATTTCTTTTTCATTAACTTCATACTTACCGATCTGATATGTATATGGAACTGATCCAAAGGCGGTGTCACCATCGGGATTATTACTAGCATCGCCAATGGTGATGAGCGAGGCTGATATAGGATTAGCATTCACGTTACAGGCGACACGAAAACCGAGGGCGATGTCCCCGCCGAACGGGAAGTCGCCGTCGCGGGAGGACGACTGCAAGCCGCTGGAGCCGCTGAACCAGCTGCCGCCGCGGAACCCCCGCAACTCAGTAGTAGAATCATTTGTACCATCAAGGGCATTTTCAGTCCATTCATATGTATTACCTCCTTGACCCATCGTTCCATAAGGACTAAGACCACCAGCATTATTAACATCAGCAGGGCCTTGACCGCCAGGTTGGGCATAAACAGCTTCTCCTGTTATTGTACTACCAGCTGTTGGTGTTGGAAGAGTATCGCTTCCTGTTGCATAAGTGTAATAAACATCTGCTTGACTATCATAATAAGCTGCTTTATACCACTCATTTTCGCTTGGTAAGAAATACGTTGTATATTTATGACGATAACGATTCTCACCACCTGCTGTCCATGAATCGGCCACAGCCCATAAAGATATATTGTCATTAACACCACCAGTATCAAATTTATAAGCGGGTTGAAACCCTTCTCTTATATTAAGCCAATTAATATAACGAGCAGCTTCATTCCACGATACACTTGTAGCTGGTTTACTTTCACCACGAGAATCTATTGATATTTGTAATGAAGGGTTGGCTGTATTGTAAGCAGCGATCTGTTCTTCAGCAACACTATATTTTGCAATTTGATATGTATAACTAACATCACCATAACCACCATTTACAGTATCTGCATCGTTACCAGGATTGTTAATAGGTACGAACTCTTCAAAATATGATGTATAGAAAAATGCATTAGGATTACGAGCGAGTCTAAATGTAATAGCATCATCAACGGTAAATAAAGTGGTTGAAGCTCCAGGAGGAGTCGCCGTAGCTGGTTGAATAGTAGTATCAGAATAAGTACCACCAACAGATATTCTATTTTCCAAAGGGTCATCATTAACCAGCCCTACCGCCGTTTCTAAAAACTCACTAACATTGCCGTTTCCTCCAACTATACCATAAGGACTTTCCCCACCCGCATTAGTTACAACCGCAAGACCAGTATTGATGTCTTGATTATACACCGCGGTTCCTTCAACTTTACCACCAGGTGTAGAAATTGGAGGAGTGTCACTTCCAGTTGCATAATCGTAATAAACAGTATTAATAGGATCATAATAAGCTGCTTTATACCATTCATTATAAGATGGTAAGAAATATTTTGCGGCCTTATGTCTAAATCTGTTTTCACCACCGAGTTGCCACGCTTCAGCACTACTCCAAAGAGAAATAGGATCATTTGAACCGCCACCTAAAATTTTATATGCTGGCTGGTAGCCTTCTCTTTCATTTAACCAGTTAACAAAGCGAAAAGCTCTGTTTCCAAATACACTATATGCAGGATGCAGATCATCTGTAAATCTAGGATCGCCTGCAGTTATTTGTCTATTTACATTTACAGGATCTGCATTATAATCATCTATCTTTCTTCTAAACGTTTCATATTTTGCAATTTCATATACATATGGAACTGAACCGAAGCCGGTATTATCATTAGTGTTATTAATATTTCCTATTGTAACAAAAGCAGTCTCATCAGTAGTACCTAACTTTATGATTTCAATTCCATGGATTTTGGGGTTTTCTTGCACTTTTTCAAACCGTATCTCTATGACACCAGTTGATACTTCAACATCATATGATTGAAATTCACCTACAAATGTCGTTCCATCGGTGCTTTCCTCTCTAAGCTCACCTACAAAAATATTATTAATAAAAATATTTACAACTCTAAAGTTTCTATAGTTATCACTAAAAATAAGATTCACTCTATATGTTCCACTAGGCAGGGGCGATTCTGATGCAAGGTTTGGAATTGTATATTCAAGGTTGGTACCGGATTGTCTATATCTCTCGGTTTGTTGGACCACGGCTGGAACATAACTAGGTATATTACCAGGAGTGAACGCAGTGGTTTTGCCTTCATAAACTTGCGAGCCCCCTGTATTAACATACCATATACTATTGCCCGTTTGAGTAGAGCCACCACCGCATCTATACCAATATTCCTGCGGGTTAGTTATAGTGTTCCCTAGACCATCAACGGTAATGGGGAGTTCAGCGAACTTAGTACCAATATCTATTCTTCTTATTACCGTCTCAGCAGATGAAGACGGGGCGTCACCTACTCCAATTAATTCTAATGGAAAATTTACACTCATAGTTAATTTATACAGTTATATTTATAGCCTGTATAAACAGGTCATCAATTTGACTGCTCGTTAACCCAATACTATTTGCCATAGTATTTAATAATGTAGATTCTCTGTCTATCGTATTTCCCCCGAAAAATACTTCTTCGGCCACGGCTTTATTTAATGGATCTTGTATGAGAGAGATTTCTTTGTTGATTTTATCAATTAGCATTTCATCTAAAAATGGAGTAGTTTTAGCTATAGCTCTAATTCTCCAAGCTTCAACGGTTCGGTTATCTACATCAAGCGTTGGTTCATCGGCTTGAACCCATATGTAAGCGTCTTCTGTTAATTCTCTTACCCAAACCTTTCCTTCAGCCAGTAGATTATTTCCTGGGTATGGTAATTCTTCAACATATTTAAATCCATCTAATGTCTCAGGCGGTGATGTATTTCTTGTTAATGTCCAAGGGAACCCACCAAGGTTTCTATTATAAAGTTCTAAAGGAGATTTTTTTATTAATCTATATTTTTTCATTATTTTTATTTTAAGTTGTTTCACTTACATATAAATGTAATTCGCCGCTATCAAATGCATACCCGATAGTAGCCGAGCCAACACTATTTATCGTTATATCTGGGATCTTGGCCAAGTCACCAGAATATACTCTAATTGTAGAAGGAGTGGAAACTGCAAATGTGTGGCCACCTGGGTCATTTTGCTTTATGAATATAATTCCAGTATCTCCATTATCTAAAGCTCCGCCGCCTTTAGTTATTGCTAGCGATAAAACATCTTCTGTTAATATAATTCTAGCATTACACCCGTTAGAAGTATCAAAGGAAACAGCATTTGCACTAGAAGTTATAGTTTGAACATCTGTATTTAAACCAGGAGTTTGAGTTGCCAAATCTGCAATAGATTGAGCGGTCGTTTTCTTAAGACTGGCATTATCATCTGTATCACCAATCAAAATAAAGTCATTATCAGCTAATGCAGTCACGGTGCCTCTATTACTTATCGCCGAAGGCTGCAGCGTCAGATCAAGATTGCCAGTAACTTCTCCAGTGTGTGTAGCGTTTCCTTCCTTTGAATTGTTAATTATTTGGGCTGCTATTACATCGTTAAGATTAACTGGCGATGTAACTGTAATGTTACCCAACTTATCAAATTGAGCTGGGCTTAATAATCCAGCAATGTTGGTATCCGCCGTAGGAATTATAGCATTGTTTCCATCAGAACTAACTATAACGCCTTGTATTGCACTTGATGTATAGGATAAATCTGTCGATACGTTAGATACTTTACTATTGTTCGTTGTAACGTTACTTAATAAGGTATCAAGGTTAATCGCACTTGTTACAGTAATGCTGGACAACTTAGTAACATCATCAGCAGTTACATACTTATTGGTGCCGGCTGCACTTATATTATCTGTATTTAAAACAACGGTTCCAGTAAAACCATTAACCGATAAAACTTGGTCTGTATAGTCAGCTTTATACCAATCAGGACTATAAGTAGTAGTTGAAGCAGCATCAACTAATGCTATAAGTCTGTCATTAACATTGAATGTTATATTATCAACTGTTCCATCAGCTTCAACGATGTAACTAAATCCTGCTAAGGTACTTGCTGGGAAACTTCCACTATTAGGATCCCAAATTCCTTTTAGAACAACGGAAGCATCGATATTATTAACCCTAGTCTCTAGATCGTCTAGATCAACGGCCTGATTTATTGTAATGTTACCTAATTTATCAAATTGAGTTGGAGTTAATAATCCAGCGATGTTAGTGCCAGTTGACGCTGTTGCTAAAGGAATTACAGCATCGTTTCCATCAGAATTAACTATAACGCCTTGTATTGCACTTGATGTATAGGATAAATTTGATTGTATGTTAGATACTTTTGTCGTATTAACAGCAACGGCTGATGCTAAATCAGTTAAATTTATAGTATCATCAGGAGCAGTTTGTCCCGCATTAAACGCGATTAATGAAAGTTTCTCTCTTTCATTTAAAGTAATGATACTACCAGAACCCGCATCGTTAATATCAGAATGCGTTGTTACACTACCATCAGCAGATACTTTACTGTTGTTCGTTGTAACGTTACTTAATAATGTATCAAGGTTAATTGGAATATCAGGATCCCGAGGATCATCAAATATAATGTTGTCAAGTTTATCTTTATCTGCTACTAAGAAACTAGCTGTGGTTGCAGATAATACCGAAGACCACCCTTGGACGCTAATTCCAACATCCACCGGTTGTAATGCGGTATCGGCTTTTCCTAACGAAGTAGTAATAGTACTTTCTAGCTTACCGCTTGTTATTGATTCATCACCAATCCTAAGGATTGAAAGAGTTCCAGTAGTTAAGTCAGTAGCACTGCCACTAGTAGCAACTGGCGCTAGCCCTGATAGTGAAGTTTCGGCCCATACCGCGGCTCCAACGGTATTATCAACGCACCTATATACTTCTCCAGAAGTGATGTCTATCCAAAGTGAACCAACCGAATAACCTTGGGATGAGTCATTAGTAACAACTGGCGCTACGTTGGCGGCCAATTCATTAATTCCAACCCAAAGATTATTAACTTTGTCTCTTTCTAATTTAGTAAAAATTCTATTGGGTGTTGCCAAGGGGTCTGTGTGCTCTACCATCCACCGAATATCATAGATATCTTGAGCTGTATTATTTGGGTCATAATCAGCCTTTAACATATCACCGCTACCGGTTGGGAGATTGTCAAGGTCAATCGGACCTGTTACAGTAATGTTGTCCAACTTATCAAATTGCGTTGGGCTTAATAATCCAGCAAGGTTAGTATCAGTTGACGCCGTTGCTAAAGGAATTGTCGCATTTTCTCCATCGCTACTCGTTATCTGTAATGATATATCATTACGAGTACCAATACCTAAATCTGTAACTCCTCCACCACCAGCGGCATCTATAGTAACATCTACCTTGCCCAAAGGATCATCGACAAACGTTAGGGTTATGTTAGTTCCCTCTATGAGATTAATAGTTCTACGGCTATTAAATGCACCTGTGCCATTCTTAGAAATTCCATCTATAGCCGACTTCCATTGCACAACTCCTGCTGCTGTCGTATGTAGAAAATTGTTATCTGATTTGGGTAATATTGATGCCGTGTTTGTTCCAGAGCCAACAATCAAGTCTCCAGCAGCTACCCATGCATCATCTGTTGTTATGTCACCAGACCCAACAATGTTATCAAGGTCAATTGTGTTTGTTACACTAATTAAATCTAATTTATCAAATTGAGTTGGGCTTAATAATCCAGCAAGGTTAGTGTCAGTTGACGCCGTTGCTAAAGGAAGTATTGCGTTGTCTCCATCGCTGCTTGTTATATGTAAAGATGTTGCATTATGAGTACCAATACCTAAATCTGTCGATACGTTAGATGTTATTCCATCAACGGTGGTTGATAAAGCATTAAGATCAACCGAATCAGTAACAATACTAATTAAATTTAATTTATTAAATTGAGTTGGGCTTAATAATCCAGCAATGTTGGTATCCTCCACTGCTGTTGCTAAAGGAATTATAAAACCACTTCCATCACTATTTGCTATAACTCCGTCTATTGCACTTGATGTATAGGATAAATTTGATTGTATGTTAGATGTTATTCCATCAACGGTGGATGATAAGGTATTAAGATTAATCGGACTTGTTACAGTAATGTTGTCCAACTTATCAAATTGAGCGTTCGTTAATAATCCAGCAAGGTTGGTATCCGCTGCAGGAAGTGTTACATTGTTTCCATCGCTACTCGTTATCTGTAAAGATGTTGCATTGTGAGTACCAATACCTAAATCTGTCGATATGTTAGATGTTATTCCGCCAACTGTGGATGATAAGGTATCAAGATTAACGGGCGATGCAACTGTAATGTTGTCCAACTTATCAAATTGAGTTGGGCTTAATAATCCAGCGAGGTTAGTGTCAGTTGACGCTGTTGCTAAAGGAAGTATCGCATTTTCTCCATCGCTGCTTGTTATATGTAAAGATATATCATTATGAGTACCAATACCTAAATCTGTCGATACGTTAGATGTTATTGCACTAACGTTTATTTCTAAATTATCAACCCGCCCCGCAATTGTTGAAACGCCGGTTGATAAAGTAGTAAGATCACCCGATAAAGTATTAAGATCGCTCGATAAAGCATTAAGATCAACCGGATCAGTAACAATACTAATTAAATCTAATTTATCAAATTGAGTTGGAGTTAATAATCCAGCGATGTTAGTGCCAGCTACTGCTGTTGCCGCAGGAATTATAAAACCGCTTCCATCACTATTTGTTACAACTCCGTTTGTTGCACTTGATGTATAGGATAAATTTGATTGTATGTTAGATGTTAAGGTATCAAGGTTAATCGCACTTGTTACAGTAATGCTGGACAACTTATCAAATTGAGCGTTTGTTAATAATCCAGCAGATACTGTTGTTGCTGCTGGAATTGTCGCATTGTTTCCTGTGTTAGATTGTATATCTAAAGAAGACGCAGTTACATTACCAATACTTAAATCTGTTGTACCTGTGCTAGCAGCTACTAATAATTCAATCTTATCATATACAGCATTTTTACTTGGTGCCGTAGTAGCAGAAGCGGGGTTCGTAGCACTATCCCAATCACCTGAATACTCTAAATCCGATACAGCGCCTCCCGCCGCTTCTTGCCATGTGCCTACACCAGTTGCATCAGTGGTCAGCACGTAGGTATCAATTGCGCCTGTTGGCATTTTGAATCCTGCGCCGACATTTAAATTGGGAACGTATGCAGTATCCGCGGCATCTGTTATAATGTTTTGACCTCCTAAAATAACGGATCTGTGATGAGTTGTTAAAATCCTATTTGTGTCTCCACCTACTGTTGCCGCTGCTTGTGCGGATTCAATTATATTACCGTTGCCCCCTAATGCAATCGAATTTTGTGCATCTATATCATCTATTGGCGACGTTCCTAAACCAACCACACTGCCAGTTCCTCCAATAGCAGAGGTGTATCTAGTGTTTAGAATTGTGTTTATTCCACCTATTGCCGAAGACTCTAGCCCTTTAACTTCTTGGCCGATACCTCCATAACTGACTGAGCCATTCCCGCTTACTACATTTGCAACTCCTCCAATAGACGCACTGCTATTACCAGAGGCTATGTTGTTGTTGACTGGATTAGTTGGATGTAATGTTACAATCCTGCCTACACTAATATCGTTGAGGGTAGTTGCTCCGTTTGTTGTGACTGAATTAAGAGTCGATTGAAACGGTTCTTGCCATGTACCAATACCAGCGGCATCAGTTGTTAATATATAATTTGCCTGTGGTAATGGATCGCTTATTAATTTAAAATCACCGGATATAGTTAGATCTTGAAGTTCTATTAATTCGTTCTTTGGAATAGAAACTTCGTTACCATTGATTGTAATACCATGCCCGCCAATAAATGAACCCGCACCAGAGAATTGAATGAAGTGAACTTCGTCAGTTCCAACTGTATTAACAGGTTCAGAAAGAACCCACCCAGTATTATTGTAAGTATCGCCGTGAGTAACAAATACAAAATCACCACCTGCCATTTCTGCTGGGGTATCAAAGTCACTCGCTCTAGTTAAAACGGTGGATGATGTTATCTCATATATTCCATTCTCAAAAGTATTTCCCTGATTAATAACCAATACTCTATTTGTAAGTAAAATATCAGGGTCATTGTCCCATACGATTGGTGATAAAAAGTTAAATTCACCGGCAGAAACAATAGTAAGTGTGGCACCAACGCCATTGGTTCCATTATCATAACTCACTGTAGAAGGCCCAGCATTTCCATCAATTAAACCGCTTAATTCACTGAGCGCTAAAGCATGAACTTGATCGTGTGTATGTAAACCCTCTGATAAAGTATCAACGTAACTTTTAGGTACTGCATGATTTGAGTCTGTTGGAGGACCAGAAGGTAAGAACGGGAAATTGTTAGTAAATGTAGTTTGGCCAGATACAGTTAAACTACCAAGTGTTCCCACTGTAGTAATTGCACCGCTTCCAGGCCAGGTTGATAAAGCGGTATTTTCTACGCTACCTAAACCAACTTGAGTAGCAGTTACGCTATGAGGATTTGTTGCATCATTAATGTGAGTTGTTAAATCAGATGAATTAGCTTTAGAACTAAGATCTGTTTCGTTACTATATTTTTCAACATTAAAACCGCCAGCACCATCATCACCAACGATGTAAATGCCAGCGTCATCACCACTGGCTATACTAAGAACTTGACCAAGATATGCAATAGGATTATTATTAACATAGTCTTGAAGATCTATTAATGAATCATATACTGATGATGTATCAAGTGGCCCGACAAATTGTCGTGTGAATGAAAGAGGAAATTCTATGGATGCCATATTGCTATTTATATTAAATTGTTACGGTGTAAGTTGCGCTAGCTTCAAATGGTGAAGGTGGTGTGAATGAATATACTTTATAAGATATGGCACTAAATCCATTGGCTCCTTCTACATCAACCAGAGTGGGTGATCCAAAAGATCCCTTAACATCTGCATTAAGACCTTCTGCATAAAGAACACTAGTAACATTTCGAAGAGTATTTGGGTAAGAGAAATTAACACTTACTGCACCAGCAGGAATGTTAATTGTGAAAGACGAGCCATTCCCTGGGTTTAAAACACTATTAGATAAAGCTCTTATACCAGCACTAGTATTATCACTGAGGTTAGTTCCATAAAAAGCTCTTCGTCTTCCATTTACAGTTAGCGACTTCACCACGCTTCCAGCTGGCAGTGGGCTTAAATAATTGCTGCCCACGCTGTCAAGTGGTTGCGGGCCTTCTGCGTAATCAATAGAAACATTAAAAGTATTAGCACCATCTGTAATTACAACAGCGGGTTGACTTAAAGTAGATCCGCCCTGTGTTGTTGTAATTATAGAAGTTCCACTAAATTCGTATGAGTTTGCTGCCCCGGCTCTGTTTGCTTGCTTTAGGCCTGGATCCCAAATATTATCAGTGAGAGCTCCGTTAATTGCGCCTGCATTAAAGCCGGCCGATAGATTAATTCCCGTTGTACCAGCTTCTACTGATGAGGCTAGATTATCAGTAAGGGATGCAGAGGGGTTTACGAAAGTTGGAAAATATGTTTGTTTCAATAACTGCTCTACAAACTCTTGCAAAGTCGTGCCGCTTGTAACAACATCAGCCGTTGAAATACTTCCAACATTAACATCAGATGTAACATCAGCGGTTAAATCACCTCCACCCCCATCACCTATAGCAGCATCAACTTCTGTTTTAGTATATGTAGTTAATTGATCTGCTTTTAAATTTAAAGCAGTTTGTGTTGCTGTACTAACTGGTTTATTAATATCAGATGTATTATTAACATTTCCTAAACCAACTTGAGCAGCAGTTACGCTATGAGGATTAGTTAAATCATTAATGTGAGTTGTTAAATCAGATGAATTGGCCTTTAAATTTAAAGCAGTTTGAGTTGGTCCAGATACGGGTTTGGTTGCATCAGATGTATTATCTACGTTACCAAGTCCAACTTGAGTAGCAGTTACGCTATGAGGATTAGTTGAATCATTAATGTGAGTTGTTAAATCAGATGAATTGGCCTTTGAATTTAAAGCAGTTTGTGTTGCTGTACTAACTGGTTTATTAATATCAGATGTATTATCTACGTTACCAAGTCCAACTTGAGTAGCAGTTACGGTATGAGGATTAGTTGAATCAGAAACGTGATTAGATAAATCAGATAAATTTGCCTTT
>Ga0209716_1001693_pt1 | contig 15958 bp, 11 predicted proteins | sample COGITO_mtgs_1205_FD_184811 | JGI IMG/M metagenome (GOLD analysis project Ga0209716, IMG submission 184811) | Pelagic marine microbial communities from North Sea - COGITO_mtgs_120531 (SPAdes) (version 2) | ecosystem: Environmental > Aquatic > Marine > Epipelagic ...
AAATAAATTCAGAAATAATTCAGAGTTTACTCTAAAAATATTCAGAAGTAGAGTATAAATATTTCAAAATATGATTTATATATTTGGGATATGCCATTACGAAAACCTAAACAAGGAGAGTCTTTAGGGGATTTATATCCTGAAATTGCAAAACAATGGCACCCTACAAAAAATGGTAATTTAACCCCTTTTGATTTTTTTTCTAAATCAAATAAAAAAGTTTGGTGGAAATGTTCTGAAGAGGAAGATCATGAATGGGAAACTCCAATTCATAAAAGAACCATTGTAGGAAATGGATGTTTGGTTTGTGGTGGTCGAAAAGTTGTTAAATCAAATTGTTTGGCAACTACTCATCCTAAAATTGCACTAGAGTGGCATCCTACAAAAAATGATCATTTAACTCCTTATGATTTCACAAGTAGAAGTGAAAAAAAAGTTTGGTGGAAATGTGCTAAGGGTGACGATCATGAATGGGTTCAGATGATATACAATAGATCAAAAAAAGGACATGGTTGTACAGTGTGCTCAGGAAGAAAAACAGTGCTTTCAAATTGTTTAGCTACAACACATCCAGAAATAGCAATACAGTGGCATCCTACAAAAAATGGATCTTTAAATGCTTATGATGTAACAAGGAATTCGTCAAAAAAAGTTTGGTGGAAATGTCCTAAAGGTGACGACCATGAATGGGAAACAACAGTTGATTCAAGAAGTGAAAATTGCCCTTTTTGTGTAAATCAAAAATTATCAAAAACAAATTCTCTAAAGAATGTAAGACCAGATATTGCAAAACAATGGCATCCAATAAAGAACGGCATAATAAAACCAGAAGATATTGTTAAGGGTACAAATAAAAAGTTTTGGTGGAAATGCCCCGAAGGCGATGATCATGAATGGAAGGAATCACCAAATAACAGAACTAGCAAAAATTATGGTTGTCCTATTTGCTCAAATCAAAAAGCAGTAAAGTCTAATTGTCTAAAAACAACACATCCAAAAATTTCAAAATTATGGCACCCAACTAAAAACAAGAGTGTTACGCCTTATGAAATAGTAGCTGGAAGTCCTTTAAGGATTTGGTGGCAATGTCCAAAAGGAAAAGATCATGTTTGGAAAACTGAAGTAAGGAAATTAACTGAAAGAAATTATGGATGTCCATTTTGTTCTTTAACTCCTCAGTCCAGGGAAGAGCTAATAATTACTCATGAATTAATCACCATTTTTAAAGGAATTAACCCAAAAGGTTTTAAAACAAGAGTTAAAGGAAAATTAAGATCTATTGATATTTACATTCCAGATCTTAAACTTGGAATTGAATTCGATGGATATTATTGGCATAAAGATAAAAGAGCTCTTGACAAGCTAAAAACAGAAGAATTAGAAGCTGAGGGTATTAATATTATTAGAGTTCGCCAGAAACCTCTTAAACGCATATTTGAAGATGATGTAATGGCAGAGAAAAAGTATGATGGTAAGAAAGTTACCAATGATATTTTGACTCAAATAATGAAAGACTATAAATTAGGTCAATCAACTATTTTAAAGATTAATAAGTATATTGAAAAGCCTAATCTTCAAAATGAAAAAGGTTTGGAAAAATATATTGATATGATATTAACCGAAAAAGCTGAGAAGAAATGAAAATCATAATTCATTTTATTAGATTTTTAGGATTTATTCTCTTACTAATTATTTCAAATAAAAAAGTCTTTAGTCAAGCACCTGAATCAATGAATTACCAAGCTGTTATAAGAAATAGTTCAGGAAATTTAGTTACAAATCAGCTTGTAAATATAAAAATCAATATTTTAAAAGGAGGAATAAACGGAGTCTCAGTTTATGAAGAAGTTTTTTCACCAATCACCAATAATTTTGGTTCAATTTCATTGCAAATCGGCAATGGAACTGTATTAAACGGTCTATTTTCAAATATTACGTGGGGTTCAGATAGTTATTTTGTGGAAACTTCAGCAGATATTTTAGGCGGTAATAATTTTAACGTTATAAGTACTACTCAGTTTTTAAGCGTTCCCTATGCACTTTATTCAAAAGTTTCAGATTCAATAAGAGGGCACATAAATAATGATTTTGAATTTCCAATTGGTTCAATATTAATAAGCGAAAATCCAAATGACACAACATTAATTAATAATAATTTTATGTTATTATCATCTTCTGTACAAAATCACACTACGTTTTCCCAATCAAATAATACTGTTAATGATACCTTACAAACAATAGACTGGGAAACAGTATTTCAATATAATATCACAGAAAATTATCTTATGAGTAATTTTGGAGGAGGAGGTGGAAAATCTGCTTTTTATTTTCAAGATAAAATTTATTTAATTTTTAATCAATCTGGAACAATAATTAAATTTGATTTAGTTAATAATACTGCTGAATATAGTGCAAGCTCTACTGGTTGGAGTAATGATTTATATTATGAAACAAGTATATGGACGGGTAATGATTTTTTTATTTTTAGATCTGGAGACGGGGAGGTATTTAATAACGAATTATGGAAATATAATCCTACGTCAAACATTTGGTCTCAAATTAACTTAGATGTGAATCATATCCCAAGAATGTATCCAGAAATGCACTGGACTGGGGCCGAGTTGTTATTTTCAGGTGGCTTTACTAATCATGATAATCCCTACCAAAATTTTTTAATTAAGTATAATCCTGTAACTAACATTTGGTCAAATTTATCAAATATAAACTCTCCTTCACCAAGATATGGTCATGTGTCAATACTTGAAAATAATAAACTTTATGTTTGGGGAGGAATAGCAGGAATAGGTGATATTGATACCTATAATAATGGAATGAATTTAGGTCATTATATTTTTGAAACTTATGGAGTAACAGTTTATAATAATGGTTTTATTTATGATTTAAATACTAACAACTGGACCTCAATGTCATCTGGACCTCTTTCTTCAAGACATTTACCTGTACACTGTTGGATAGAAAATAAAATCTTAATTTATGGTGGTGTGCTATCAACTGGAAGCCCTGACGGAGCTCTTTATGATCCACAAATTGATAGCTGGACAATGATCTCTGGAATTAGTGATATAAATTTTACATCTTATGGGAATAATTCTGTGTTTGATGGAAATAAATTAATTCTTGTAGATAATCAACGTTTGATTTCTGAGTATTATAATTTTCAAGATGATTCTTGGTCATCTATTTCAGGACAAGTACCAAAATTAAATAATTATATTTTTAATAGTGATTTGTTGATTAAAATAGATTCTAATTTATCTTATGCAATAGACATTTCAGGTTGTGGAGAAAATGGGTGTACAACTGTATTACTTAAAAAATGTATTGAAAGAGAGTTTCCAGGCTTTAGTAGTTCTAGTTCTAATTATTTTAAAACCTTGTATTATTATGTTAAACAATAAATTTTAAATTGTATTTGCTATCATGAATAGCATTATATAAACAAATTTTTGACAAAAATGTTTGACCTATGTTTGACCTCTGGATTTTTCATTTTGTAACTACCTGGAAATAAATAGGTTATAAGCAGGGTTCGAAACCCTCCGGCTTCACTTAGTAATTTAGTTGAAATAAATATCTTTAATTTATTGAATAATAAGTTTTCTTACTTCTATTAAGTTTCCTGTATCATCATACAATTGGATATAATACAAGCCCATTCCTCCAAAACTTGTAATTGGTATTTGAAACTGAGGAATGGACATGAAACTATTAAATACCTCTTGCCCTAATGAGTTTATAATTTTAAGATTATAGTTAGAGATTGAATTAAAATTGCCATTGTCTATAAAGACTACATCGTTAGCCGGATTTGGATATATTTTAAGTGTATTTGAATTATTTGGAGAACTTACTCCAGATATATTAACATTTATAATAAGTGTATCAGTTACAGATACCAATACGGAATCGTAATAGGTTATAGTATCATATATTGAAATGTAGTTGGTGTCGTAATAAGTAACAAAAGTGGTATCGAAAATACTAATGGAGTCTATAACCAAAACACTATCAAAAACAGTAACAAATAAAGTATCGTAATGAGTAATAAAAGTGGTATCAAAACTATTTACAAAAGTGGTGTCGTAAATATTGATAGTATCATTTACTAAAATGCTATCAAATACAGTTATAAATGTAGTATCGTAATTAGTAATGAAAGTGGTATCATAAGTATTTATAAAAGTGGTGTCGTAAATACTAATCGAGTCTGTTACCAAAACACTGTCAAAAACAGTAATAAATGTAGTATCGTAATTAGTGATGAAAGTAGTATCAAAACTATTTATAAAAGTGGTGTCGTAAATACTAATCGAGTCTGTTACCAAAACACTATCAAAAACAGTTACAAATGAAGTATCATAATTAGTAATGAAAGTAGTGTCTGTACAATTATTCGGATTAAAAACATAATTAATATAGTTTAATACTATACTATCACAGCCGCCATTTGTTGTTAGCGTACTGTCAATTGACTCAAGATATGTTTTAGGCGAATTAGATTGAAATTCAACATTTGAAACGTAATACAATATAGTATCTGAACTTGTATAATTGTTTGTAATTGTAAGGTTTAGTGAAACAATACTATCACATCCACTGGCAGCTCCTCCTACAAAATTAAAAGTAGCGGTATTGTTATTTGTTGTATATGTGTTCCCGTCAATCCATGTGTAAGAGTTGCATTCTGATCTTGTATCCGTTGCTGTAACAGAAATACAAGGCAAATGATTTCCTAATGAGATAGAGTCAATTTCTGTTTGGGTTAATGCTCTATCGTACATAAGTATATCATCTAACTTACCATCTAAGTATCTGAACTGATTCCACTCTCCGGCTAATCCAAAAGTTAAATCACCATCTTGGTTAGAAAGATTTAATCCAGATGTGTTTTTAGGTATGGTACCTAGCTTAACACCGTTTTTATAATATCTAAGACTATCACCATCTGAAGAATATATAAAGTTAGTCCAAACTCCTGGAGTAAAGTTCATAGAATGGTTTACTGTTTGACCGTTACCAAATACACCATTTTGGCCGTTATTCGTCCAGCACACAAGACCAAGTGTGGTATCTGTTGCTCCAAATACATTATATTCCCAGTCATTCACAAATGGTTGGTTAAATTCTCTTTTACCCATTATTCCAATTTCTGAACTGTAGGAGTATTGAGTGGATTGTGAAACTGTAATATTATCAATAGCGATATCGCCTGTGAAGCAATCTTGGCCAACTTGACTGGTATATTCAAACTCGAGTTGTACAAATTCACCTAAAAAAGCCGATAAATCAACTGTTACATTCTGCCAAGGGGCTGAACTGGATGTTTGTTGTTGCCCTGATAATGTATAAACTGTTGTATAACCTAGGCTACTTGAACCTACTTTTACATTAAGAGTTCCCATTTTAGCTCCGTAGGCGTGAAAATAAAATGATAGCTCTGAAGAGTCAGATGTTGTTAAGTCTATAGCAGGTGAGTACATTGATCCATGGTACGGTACCGAATGATAGTCCCCAGGAATTGTTGTTTCGTAATAACGATATTTACTTCCAGATTGAGCACCATTAGGTCCTGTTCCAACACTGGCTGTTGCTCCAGAATGCCTAACCCATTTATCATTTTGAACTGTCCAACTAAGATCTCCAGTCCAATAACTAATACCTACCTCAAAATCTTCTTCAAATGCTGGAGATGCTGGAAGTTGGGTTAATGTTGGATTAACCCAAAAGGAAAAAGTGAATTCATTATTTGGAAAAGACAAAAGATCATCATCATTTACTGAAATATAGTCATTGCCATCAAAACTGTATGCAGAAGATGAGTTACCAAAGCGGTCCGCAGTCAAAACAGCACCGTTAACGGTTCCATTTAAATTGTTTCCACTCGAATCATTAGCATTTCCACTAAACGACCAGTAACCAACAAGCCCATTGGTTGGTATTTGTGAGAATAATGTATTGCTAAATACAATTATTATGATCGCTGAAAAGAGCTTACCCTTGATATACATTTTTATATTTATTAAAAGCTGAATTCTTTAGAATATAAAACAAATATATGTTTAACTCATTTCTTAATGATTTAACAAATGGTAAAATGTAACCCTTTTAAATTTTTATAATTTATGTTTTTGATTCATCAATAAAGTGAATAAGTCTTTTTAAATCAGATCCAAAAGAGTTCGAGAACTATCACTTTGGTTCCACTTAGTGCTTTTCTAGATGAAACTTAAAAAGATATTGACTAAGAAAAAAGCTGGAAAAGTAGAATTAACTAATTAGTTTTGTTTGTAAATTGGAATTACAATAAAATAATTAAAAAATGGCTTTAACAAATAACGATATATTAAAAAAGCTTCGTGTTGCATTAAAGATGCGAGATGATGATATTGTTAAAATACTGTCATTGGTTGATTTTAAAATTTCAAAAAGTGAATTAGGTGCTTTTTTCAGAAGTGAAGACCATCCTAAATATATGGATTGTCAAGATCAGATTTTAAGAAATTTCTTAAATGGATTAATTATTTATAAGCGTGGTCCAAGAAAAGACAAACGCTAATCATTGAAAAAACTACAAATATTCTTTTAAAATACAGTTAAATATTTACATTATTCTTTTCATAGCTATCTTTCAGAAATACAATCTATAGTTACTATTTCCCCAGCCATACAGATACTTGCCATTTGAGGAGCAGTATGGTATACAACCCAAATATTTTTGTTTTCTTTTAAATTAACACTGAAATCGTCCAAGTTGGTTGGTTCTAATTTGGTTCCATTATTAATTTCAATCATCCAACTACATCCATCTAATCCAGTCATATTAACTAGTTTTGCTCTTTGAGAATTATCGCATTCACTTTCTTTGTTGCAAGACATAGTAGCTAGAGTTAGAACTATGAAAGTTAGAACTATAATTTTTTTATTAAATATTTTTTTCATAGGATCTTTTGATTTAATTACAACGAATTTTCTAAGTTCTTATTAATAATAAGAAGAGTATATGAATTATATGCCATTTGTGGAGTTCGTATTTCTTTTCTTTTTAACAATAATAAAACATAAGATAGATGAAGTTAATGTTATAAAAGTTCCAAAGATTAGTTCTGTCGTACTTTTTGCGAATAGATTGCCTAATGTATTCAGTCCAAAAAAGACAGCAAAAGCCCAAATAAGTATGTCCACAGCTTTGTTTTTTATTTTTCTCTTTAGTTGTTTATACTTTACAATCAATATCGTTAACATAAAGATGTTGAGAATTATAGAAATTGTTTCAAAAGATTTCATTTCTTCGATTGAGTTTAGTTTTCCAGCCCAAACTTTTTCATAAGGAATTTGATTTGTTAAAATCAAGAAATGAAATATTAAAACTATTCCAAGTATGAAAAACATAATAATTAATGCTACTTTCTTATTCATCCTCCTTATAGCTATGGATTTAAATTAAAATAAATAAAGTCATATCAACATCACGTAAATAATTTTCTAAAAGAGTGGTAAATCAAGTACATTTAATCTCATCATTTAATTTTTATTTAAATGAAACTAAGTTTTATCTTCTATTTATCTAAAAATATAAATGAGACAACAAGTAATACAAAAGAAACTCCAGATGAAATAGATCTTATTAAGTTTAAATTATTCCATTTTACTTCAATACTTGTTCTAAGCGCCTTTCCTTCTTCCAACGAAATAGAACCCAAACTAGTTTTGTCTAATAATTCATTTAAAGGAATATTGCCTAATACAGTTACCCCAAAAGCGCCAATCCAATAAATAAATAGAATTAATATAAATATCCAAAAAACATTATTTGGATACGAATTGAAATAAAATGCAGGTAAAAGAGCTGTAGTTATTATGGCTCCACCAAATATAATTTTAAATGTGTTATTTAATATAACTCTGTTCATAGACTGTAATGCTTTCAGATATTCTAAATCACTTAACTTCCCAATACCAGGCTTTACAGCATTAGACCAAGTAAAAAAAACACCAGCCATTAATCCAGTAAATAATATAGCTAGAGCTAAAATAATTGTTTCAGTTTTCATAAAATTATTATCTATAAATCTAACTTACCCATAATATGCATTATGTTATATTTTAAATATTTAAACAGAGTTTGTAAAGAATTTAAAATTAAATCTAAATACTGAAATTAGAGTTAACAAATGGTAATAAGTAATTGTTTTGAATCTTATTATTCAAATAATAAATTGATTTGTTTAATTAAGATTATAAAGTATTCCAAAGTTATAACTTTGCCTCCACTTTATGATTCATAAGTGTAAAACGACCTTATTATTACTAATAAAGTTATGGTATACTCTTAATTAACTTCTCAGCGGAACCGTCGCTGTATAAATAAATTAATGGGACATTTGTTTTAAATATTGTTTCCCGACCAATGATGTCTAAAATTTTAACCAATTTTCTTGAAGACTTATCCAACGGCTTATAAAAATCATCTGTAGAAGTTATACACGGATGATTTTGATTACCAAGAATTTGAATTTGATTCAACCCACTGCTGATCCGCTCATTGAGATATTCAGCTACTCCTTTAGTGACATGTGCACCGTAATTATTATCAATTGCGTTTAAGAAATCAGAATATTGAAACCCATAATCCATTGGATAATAGGTATCTGTTTGTACGGCGCTACTTATTAGTCCTTTTTTTTGTTGTAGATCAGCGTACCAACCCGATGTGTTTAAATCATTCAATATTTGGTCAAGATAGGAGTTGAATAGGTCGTTATAAAATGGGTATGAAAGCAATCGTTCCACCAACGGTCTGTCGTTGTTATGCCAGCTATTTAAATTTCTATTTGCCCAATCGATCCCAGCCCAGTCAATACCGAAGGTATTATCCATATCATATTCTATGAAAACAAATTTACCGTTCGATGGCTGTTGGTACAGGTAATAATTGTTTTTGTTAAATGCATATCCATCCCAATGCCCTATGATGATTTCTGCTGCAAGTGTCTTGAGGTACAATACCACCTCAAAATTTTCCTCAATAAAACAAGGAAAATCAGTATCGCTAATATTATTTAAAGTCTGGATGAATTGTATTAATTCAGAATAATCATTTGCTGTTTTATTCGTCTTTAATTCATAAGAACCGTAATAAGAAGATTGATTAACCCCGCGGTACATTAAATCGGCACCCCATGTACACTTATAAAGATTCCCATGGTCATTTCCCATAAAGCGTTTTTGTAGAAATTCATCATCAATATGTTCAACGTTTAGGTAGATACCTTTATATTGACTATTAACATAAAGCTTTACATAGCTAGATCTTGAGCTGATAAGATTATGGGTGGTAAGTGTTGTTAAGCTCATCCAATATCTAAGAAGGGACGGGTCATTGTGCTGACCAATTAAATTCATTTTTTCAATTCCCTTGAATTTTTTGCCTTGAGTATATTCATTAAATGAAACTTTAAACGATTTTTTATTTGCACTTCTTGACGTATTTCCGCGTACTCGAAAGCCTACGTTTTGAATAGTGTCGTTATGCACAGAGGAGTAATAGTAAAATGTTGCGGGAAAATGGTAGTTGGTGTAGAGACTATCTACTAATAGCATGTTTAGATCGTTGGCGCTTAGCGAGATGTGAATTTCCGCAAATTCATTTTGTAAAAAGGCATCGTTATCTGCTGGATGAACAATGGATTGACCTAGTAGTCCATCGCTCATAATAATTAGTGTTAGGATTAAGAGGTTTTTCATTTTCAGAATAAATTTTTGCTATTTAATTGTAAGATTCTAAATTCCAAATAAGATATTTTGGTACTAAACTTGTTTTAGGAATTTTTAATTTATTTTCCAAATCTTAGCAATCTTTTACAATCTTAAATAGATGTAAATTACAAAAACATCAAATTAGAAAGACTTAATATAAAATAATACTTTTTTATTTCTTTATTAAAATAGAAAAGTTTTTCAATTTTAATATTCAACTTTTTTGCAATTTTCATTGCTAACTCTAAACTTGGTTTATATCTGTATCGTTCAATAGATATTATGGTTTGACGACTTACATCTACACTCGATGCTAGCTGCTGTTGAGTAAGTTCATTTTTCTGTCTAATCTCTTTAAGATTGTTTTTCAATTCCATCTTAAAATCTTCTATGAAGGTAAAACTGGTAAATCGATTTAATAAGTGAAACAATTAGAGTGAGTAACAATATGAAAAAAATTACTCCGCCGTTATAATGAATGGATGAGTTTATTAATAATCCAATAAAAATAAATAAACTAAACTCGTAAAGTAAGTACCCTAATTTGTAGGACTTCGAATTAATCATAATATTTCTTTCATCTTCCACTATTTTATTATATTAATTATGTTATTTCTATTTACCCATCATGTAATTTATGATATAAAAAAAGCCCCAGTTAGGGGCTTTAGTAAATTATATTTTGATATTATAGTTTAATCAACATCCCAAAATACTTTATCAGTAGTTAAATCACTTCCATTATTAGCTTCAGAAGCATTTATAGAGTTAACAGAATATTCGTCTACACTGTAATTGTACCTAGTTGGAGTAATGGTCCCAGCTTGTGCAGCTGTATCCATTGCAGGATAATCATACATTTTCCAACTACACCATGCTTCTAAACCTTGATCATACATAGCAACCCATTTTTGAGTTCCAATTCTTTCATCAGCCATTGAAGCGTCCCAAGCAACATCTGTTTCTAATAAGAATGCATCTGCAGTAGCTTGATCGCTTCCCCATTGTAACATTGAAGCTGAAACTCCATTTGCATAATGAGTAGCTGCATCACCACCTACATTCCATCCTCTATTAGCTGCATCTGCTAAATGAAAGCATACTTCAGCATAAGAAAGTAACACTCCAGGGTGTGTAGGGTCTTCCAAAACATTACCCGGTTGTGAATAATCTGCATAAGCACCATCTAATCCGTGTTGTCCTGTAGACATTAAGTCACCATTAGCATCTAAGTTTCTAAAGTAGATAGCTCTTCTAGGATCATTGGTATTATTCATAATATCAGCCATTGTTTGAGAAGCTAAAAAATCAGTTCTTCCACTTTGAACTAAATCTTCCCATAAAGGATTAGTATTAGGAGTAGATGATTGATACATTATGTATGCGTGATCAGCATTCGAGGTAAAAACACCTGAAGCTGCAGCTTCAGCCATAGTTCGGCTATCACTTCCAGCAATATTTGCCATTCTCATAGCCATTCTTAACTTTAAAGAATTAGCTAACATAGCCCAATGTGAAGTACTTCCTGCATAGATTAAGTCAGAGCCAGCAAAATCTCCCATATCAGTACTTGATGATAGAGTAGAGATAGCACCATCAAGTGTAGTTCCTAAAGATGAGTAAATAGTACTTGCGTCATCATAAACTGGTGACAGGTTTTCAACTCCCATTAATGCTTCTGAGTAAGGGACATCGTTAAAGATATCTACTAGAATTGAGTAAGCAAAAACTTCTAAAACATCTAAAACAGCATTTTGAGTGTTTTTAACACCATCTGAAGAAGCTGTATTTTCTGCAATAAATCCTCTTGACTCTTTAATGTCTCTAAGAACTCTAGCATACATTCTTTCCATTACTTCTCCATTAATATTTCTATTAATAAGCTGAAAATTAGACTCATCTGTGTAAGTAGACTGGGTCCAGTGTTGAGACCATAACCTAAATGTATTGACATTTACGTTTGGGCTTGACAAATAATCCATCAACTCCACAGTTGAATTTGCAAATAATGCATTTGCTGGTACTGTAGTTGGTGATTTGTCATTGTTATTGAATTGATCAATATTCTTTGTACATCCTACTGCAACGAGTAGAAATAATACTAAACTATAATTAATTATTGATTTCATTTTTTTAAAATTTAAATGTTACGTTGAATCCTAACTCTCTTACTGCTGGATATGCTCCAGACTGATAACCTTGTATATTTCCTGCACTAAGTCCAGCCTCAGGATCAGTATGAGGACTCTTTTTATGAAGAATTGCAAGATTTCTAGCCATTATTCCAATATCAATTCCTTGGAAACCTTTTCCAGAGAACATACTTTTTGGTAATGAGTAAGACATTGAAAGCTGTCTTAATTTAATATATGTTGCGTCATAAACATGCATGGCATTAGGAGCATTTTTCCAACCAGCATAATTATTGTAGTCACCTACAAAAGCATATGTTGAATTTTCAGTTCCATCTGAAGTAAAGTTTCCATCAGCATCTAGAAGATAATTTCCATCAGCATCTTGAGAAGCAACTACACCGCCAATATCGTGTCCACCGCCATCAGCAATAGATAGTCTAGCTTCATTTCCATCCACGTTTTCTCCAGCTTGATCAGCATATATGCCAGTTCCATAACCATACCATGTATCTAAAGAGAAGAAGTTTCCTCCCCATTGAACATCAATTAAGGCACTAGCTGTAAGATTTTTATAAGTGAATGTGTTAGTCCATCCACCTGTCCAATCAGGCATTATATTACCAATTGTTTGAGTTGAAGCAGTTTTACCATAAACCATTCCACCTCTTGATGCAGAAGGGTGGTTAATAACAATTTTTTCACCATCGTGATAAACAAAATCAGTTCCTTTAATAGAACCATAAGATTCTCCGATAGTTGCCTCAACCGTAACTCCACCTTGAAAAGAACCTAATTGGTAAGTTTCTAAGTTTCCAGTTAATTCAAGAACTTTATTTCTGTTTCTTGCCCAGTTGATTCTAGTATCCCAACTAAAGTCTCCTGACTTAAGAACATTTGCATAAAGTTGTAACTCAATACCCTTGTTCTCAACTTTTCCGGCATTCACATATTGTAAATAAGTACCAGAAGAAGATGAAGGTCTAATTGCTAATATTTGATTTTCAGTAGTAGCACTATATAATGTTAAATCCAATCCTAATTTGTTATTGAAAAATTTATTTTCAAAACCAATTTCTAAACTAGTAGTGTTCTCAGGTAATAAAGTATTATTATAACCTGTGTTAGGAGCACTTGCTAAAGTAGAAGATCCAAAAGGAGTTCCTATGTTGTATATGTTTTGTAATCGCTGCATAGGAGCATCGTTACCAACTTGAGCGTAATTCAATCTTAATTTACCAAAATCCATTCCAGAGATATCAAATATTTCAGAATAAATTAAACTTGCTGTTGCAGCTGGATAAAAGAAAGAATTATTATCAACAGGCAATGTAGAACTTACATCGTACCTAGCAGAGATATCTAGGTATAAAAATCTATCGTAAGCTAAAGTAGCTCTTCCCAGGTATCCATCCACAGCTCTTGCAGCATCAGTTTCATCTGCTGCTTCAGGAGTATTAACACTATTACTAAAAGAATAAACACCAGGAACAACTAGTCCTCCGTTTGTCTGTCCGTCAGTAATATTAACACTTGATCTACGCATGTTAGTTCCTACCATACCAAAAAGATTTAATTTATCACTTAAATCTCTATCAAAATTTAAGAATAAATCGTAATTCCTTTCAAAGAAAGTCTTGTTATACTTACTATACTTAGCAACGTCTACAGATTGAGAACCAATTCTTTCTTCTCTTAATTCACTGTAGTTGTCATTAGTAACTCTACCCATTACATTTAACCAATCATTAATTTCATAGTTTAAAACTACATTACCAATAAACCTGTCTCTTGAGTCAGTAGAGTAGTTGTTATTTCTCATCCAATATGGATTGTCAAAATAGTGTGGGTCTGCTCTTGTTGCTTCTGGAGATGAAAATCCATATGCATTCCAAGATAAGTTATTACCATTAAGCTCATAAGCAGCTTTTTGTGCTTGCATATCAACACCAACATCATACCATTGTCTAAAAGATTGGTTAACATTATTGTTGTCATAACCAGTACCAAATCTACCAGTACCTTGGTTTTTGACATATTGCATAGAAGAACTAAATTTTAATTTGTCACTTAAATCATAACTAACATTTAAAGAAGCATTATTTTTTCTTAGCTCACTATTTGGTAAAATACCTTTATTAAACATATCACTTACAGAAAACCTATAAGAACCATTTTCAGTTGCTCCATCTAAAGAAACTGCATTTGTTGTCATAACAGATGTTTCGTAAAATGTAGTTGGATTATTTGAAGTTCCTTGAAATGGTTGAGGTTGTAAATAAGTAGATAGCTCAGGATGTATTGATTCCCAAGTTAAAAGTTCATCTACACTTGAGAATGGAGCTCCGTAAGAGGCGTCATCGCCCATAGGATTTGCTAACGCGTCGGCAACACCGTCGCCATCCAAATCAACATTTTCAATATATCCATTAGTCACTAAGCCATTAAAGGAAGTGTCTGGACCATAGAATTTACCGTAACCTGAACCATATTCATTTTGGTAGGTTGGCATGGTATTTTTATTAATCTGCCCAATTGTGGTATTATGTGAAACTGTAACTCCAATTCCTTTTTTTCCTTTTGTTCCTTTTTTTGTGGTAATTAAAATTACACCATTTGCTGCTCTTGCACCGTATAATGCAGATGCTGCAGCACCTTTAAGAATGTTTATTGATGCGATATCCTGCGGATTAACATCCATTGCAGCATTACCATAATCAAAACCACCTCTACCAGTTTGTTGATTGTTACCATTAGTAATATCGTTATTAATAGGAATACCGTCAATTACATATAATGGTTGGTTGTTACCATCAATTGAAGAATAACCTCTAATGATTACATTAGCAGATCCTCCCATTGTTCCACTATTTTTGATTTGTGCTCCAGCAACTTGTCCAGATAAAGAACTCATAAAGTTCACATCTTTCATGGTTGCTAAATTGTCACCATCAATAGTTTGTGTTGCATAACCAAGAGATTTCTTGTCTCTAGAAATACCAAGTGCTGTAACAACAACTTCATCCATTACTATACCTTCTGACATAGTAATATTTAAAGAAGATGTACCATTTAGTGCTATTTCTTGTGTTTTATATCCTACAAAAGAAAAAACTAATGTTCCATTAGCTTCAGAACTTATAGAATAGTTTCCATCACCGTTTGTAACGGTTCCAGTAGAAGTTCCTTTTACCTTTACGCTTACGCCAGGTAATACATCTCCTACATCATCTGTCACAATTCCTGAAACAGATTGAGATTGACCGTACAGTAAAGTACAAGCTCCCATCATAAAAATTGTTAATAACGATTTCATATTTTTCATTGTTGTTTGTTAAAATTAGTTCTCTAACTTACATAAAAAAATTAACAATTAATTAACAAACTATATATAACACACTTATTTATTGTTGTTTAAACACAAAATAGAATTTATGCGTAGTATATAAGTAAACTGGGTATTTATGTTTTTGATTCAAGTAATTGTGTATTTATTACATAAAAACAAAATATGGTTTTTTGAAACAACTATTTAATGCAGAAATTGATTATTTTATATTAATAATAGCCAACAATTTAAGATGATATCTTTTTATTGTTTTATGATTTTAAAATCCTCAATTCTTCCTTCATTAGATATTTGAAGAAAATATATTCCATTTGGATAATTTTCTAGACTAATTATATTTGTTTCAGTAGTAAGCAATCTATTACCCACTATATCAAAAAGATTAGCTCTAAAAGTTTTTTTAATTCCTTTAACGGTGACCTGGTTTTGAGTTGGGTTTGGAAAAATACTAAAAGAATGCTTATTAGATATGTTGTTAAAATTTGTAGTGTTTTGTCCTAGACAATATCCTAAAGAGTCCACTTTGATTCTGTAATCCATCTGTGTTGGTCCAAATGTAAAACTTGTAGCTTCATTTCCCAATAATAAAAATCCATTATTATTTAATTTAAAAATTGTTTTAACTTCTTTTATAGACGTATCTTCTAGAAAAACTCTAGACCAAAGTGAGTCACCGTTGGTATTGGTTTTAAGTAGGTAA
>Ga0209716_1001694_pt1 | contig 15958 bp, 11 predicted proteins | sample COGITO_mtgs_1205_FD_184811 | JGI IMG/M metagenome (GOLD analysis project Ga0209716, IMG submission 184811) | Pelagic marine microbial communities from North Sea - COGITO_mtgs_120531 (SPAdes) (version 2) | ecosystem: Environmental > Aquatic > Marine > Epipelagic ...
AGGTGTGTGGGTGTGGGTGTGTGGAGGTGTGTGTGTGTGTGGAGGTGTGGAGGTGTGGAGGTGTGGGTGTGTGGAGGTGTGAGTGTCGCAAACGGGGCGCACAAACGCGCGCGTGCGCGCGCGCGCGCGCGCTAACGTTTCACTTTTGTTTATTCGACCAAGTTTGCGACTCGTGCTTCCACCGCCGGCATGAGCGTCCGCGTTCGTGCCCAGGAACTTGTCGATCACGTGACCATTCGCGGCACCAAGGTGAGCACCAGCATGATGGCTCCCTCGCTCATGCACGCGAGCGTCGTGCAGACCTTTGGAATGCCCGGTCGGCACGGAAACGTCATCTGTGACAACCACACAGTGTACATGCGCTTCGATAACCAAAATACCGACCAGGTCCATGTATGGGCCTACAAGAACGACCCCACTGACGCCGATGAATGGACCTGTGCGCTATTGTAGGACGGGTTGCATTCTTGCGGCGGGTGCGCCCGAGATGCACAAGAGCGCGCAGTCTTCGCGAGGATGAGCGAAGCCGTCGCTGCCCCGGAACCACGACCGGCCGATCCGACCAAGCCGTGTCCATTTGCGTACCTACCCGACGATCTTTGGGAACACGTGTCGGCACACTTGATCGACACGAATTCGACAGACTTTGTCGTCTGCACGTCCAAAACCGTCCACAATGACAGCAAGCTGCCGTTGGCGCCTCTCGATGGTACATCCGTGGTTGACTACGTGGTGCGCGGCATCCCATGCAATGGGGACCTCTACCTTCTCGGTGTGCCACCGGATCACACAGACTTCATGGGCGAGCACAAGGTGCTCGACACTCGGGATCCACATCGCGCAATCCACTACGGCAATAGCTACAAGAACGCCACAGACAACGGCGAGTGGTACTCGCACATTCAGCGGCGCGGCGACGACGAAGTTGGAGATGTTGACAAGGAAGCGACACCGACGCACGAGGCCGATGAGCCGCGGATCCATTGGGGCAGGCATCGGTTTTTCAAGGACACCGATGGCACGGTGATGCTTCACGCCAGTCCGGATGAGGTGAACGTGCTCGACGAACGGCACCGGTGCGACGAGATAGAGATTACAGGTGCCGATGCCTACGGCCAGATTGCGGCCTTCCACAACAACCTCGCGGCGCGACGCGACGATGTCTTTTGCGATTCGCGCTTCCGCTACATGCCGATTCCGCATGCACATGCCGGGAAGCAAACGGGCAAACTGACGCTCATGTCCTTGTGCAAGGGCCTAACCATTCGCGCCAAGATCACGATCAGGGGCAAGCTCCCGATGCTCACGCGGCTGGCCGTGTGGAACCCGAGCGATGAATACGCCAACATGACCAAACCATTCAATGTGAAGTCGCAAATGGATTACACGCGCGACAAGTGGCTGGCCCTGGTGCCATTCAAGTGGATCGCCGCGCAGCAGTCGTGCGCCCACAAGGATCTCAAGGCCATCAACCCCAACACACAGCCGATTCCGACGCGTGAAAAGCTACTCGAGCTCAAGGGGGCCTTTGGCGACATTTCAAATCCGTGGTGCATCCTGGAGCATGCCTCGGTGGAGGGACACCAGTACGAGTACAAGGACACCTCGTTTGCGACCATCGCGCGTGCCATGGTGTACGCCTTCTTCTCGATGCAATCGCGTTTTGTCAACCTCTTCTCGGACAAGGAAACCATCGAAATGCTCCATCACGCAAAGAACGTGCCAATGTTCAAGATTGAATTCGGCCTCGCTGGGCCGCACGTGATCCCCGCCAAGGCTGGGGAGAGCCTGCGCGTATCCAAGAGTTCGAGGTCGGCTTCCGCGTTCAATTCGCCCGAGTTGGATCTGCTCGGGGAGTTTGCAGGCGTCTTCTGACGATCAAAAAGGCCATGGCAAAAAACGCGTAGGCGACCGCCACGCCGATGAGCACCGGTATCATGAACCAGTAGTAACTTTAAACCGTGTTTGTGCTAGTGCCGTGTGCGTGGTTTTGGGGTTTTGGGTTTTTGGTCGGACGGTTTAAAAATACAACCCGTGCGGCAACTTCGTGCCGCTCTTGTACACGCTAATTGTCCGCACGTCTTGCACCGCGCCTTCTAGCGGTTGCCACACGCGGGCACAATCTTGCGGCATGTGCCTCATTGTCTAGCGTGCGCAGCGCCAGACACTCGACGCATGGATCTCAACTCCGAATCCTCCGGAGACGAAGGAAACGCAAACGACGGCTGCGTCATTCTGGACGTTTGCCAACCAACCCCCGTCCGGAAGCGCCGCCGCCGCAAGCGTTTGACCCCGCACCCGAAGAAGCGCAAGTGGGCCACGCTCCCGCCAGCCGCCAGCCCTGCCGATGATGGGCCAGCCTTGCGTCTTCTGGACGCAGTGGCTGTCGAGCCACAGCCGTCGCATCTCGCCATCACGGCCTCTGCGATGGCGCCCCGGATGAAGCGCGCGCGCACCAAGAATGATCGAGAGTCGGACGCTGCGGCGTCCAATTCGGAGTCGGATTACGAGGACGAAACCAAAGAGTGGCGCGGGATTCGTCGGGTCATTCGACGGAATCGCGAAGCCATCACATGTCGGGAGGAACGCAAGGCGTTTGACGCACTTCCCGAGCACCAGCAGTTTCGGTACACTCCCAAGCGCAAGCGCGCGGCCCCGGATCGACTGCACATCAAGACCAACAAGGGAACCGTGGGCAACCTGCACAGGTCCTACGACAAGCCGCACGCGGAAGATGTGGACGAGCAGGAAGGCCTAGCCATGGTGCGCGAAGAGTTTGGTGGCTCGCCAAAGTCCACGGCGAGCTGGCACGACACCGATGACGATCACGTGGAGTTTGAGGGGGAAGAGCCAGGCCTGCGTGGATCTGGAGAGTCCATGGCGCCGCTCAGGTCTGACGAGGGATGGTTGTCGGTGTCGCCGTCGCATGACGTGGACCATCCATTGGTGGCAAAGCCTCCCACGAAGACGAAGAAGAAGAAGAAGAAGAAGAAGGAGCCACAGATGAACGTCTCGTCCTCTGGGATGCGCTCCCCTCCGGGCATTGTTTACAATGCATTCCTCGTGCGGCCAGAGGGGAAACCGGCCATCACCATTCCTCGGTTCACGCTCCCCGATGGTCGCGCCTCGCGTCAGGCCCAAGTGTCGTGGATCCCTGTGCGGTACCTCGAGATGCTGCTCTTTTCCCGCTACGATGGTGGCACCACCGGTGTCATCTTCAAGATGCTGCAACGCATCGGACTTGGCCCGACATCGTGGGTGATCGGCTCCGCTGCCGTCACCAGGGGCGAAATCTCGCAGGCAAACGCCGAATTCATCATTTGCACCTTTAGGGAGCTCCTCCCGTCCAAGGAGGACCCGCTCCTCAATGTACGCACGCGCATCGTCTCGCTCATCCCAGTCGCCTCCGCGGTCACCATTTGCCGCGAGCGTGGTCGTTCTCCAGAGTCCATTGCGTTCCTTCGCACGTTTGCGCCGCTCGAGGTGCTGCCGTTTCCGACCACGGGGCCACTCGAGTCCCCCGCAAAGCATTTGCAATCGGTCGACGACGACAGTGACAATGACGATGAGGAGAACGCCCCATTGTCCAAGCGACCCAAGGCAACCAAGCCGACCCCGCCGACCCCGCCGCCCCCCGAGCCGGCCGCGCCTCCGGCCGTTGCCAAGGCCAGCTGGCGCGTCCAGCAGCCCAAGCCCTCAGCCTCTCTCGAGCGAGGCAACTCCTGGTCCAGCACCCTTGCCGCACAAACTCTCACGTCGCTCGCTGGGGAGCGTTTAGGCACGGCACCCGCTACGGCCACGCCGATCGTGACCGGTGCCCCTGTCGAGTCGGATCAAGACAGCAACGCCACCGAGCGCTACGGCGCGCTTCCGCACCCCAACCTCGATGAACTCATCCGCATGCCCCGGTCGTTGCAGCTCCCGCCACAACCCCCGCCACCACCGGTCCAACGCCCTTCGAGCACCACGCGCACCACGACCACGACCACGGAGACCACCGCGGTGAATCACAGCCGCCCCCACTCTCTCAAGTGGGAGACCAAGTCTTCCCTGGAGCTTGCCGAAGCGGCGCGAATGGAGCTTGAGGCGCAAGCGCAAAGGGCGCCGAGCAAGCGTGCCCCGTACTTTTTCGACCCCAAGTTCAAGCCAAACAAGCTCTGTCGATACGCAAACGAGTGCAAGTTCCGCAACGCGGGATGTGGCTTTATCCATCCCAACGACCAGAAGAAACTCGAAGACAAGGGTTCAACGTCGCGCATGTCGCGGGAGTCGTACGAGTCGACCAAGCACGAGAAGCACGGCGTCCACAAGTACGTGTGGCGCCCACCTCTCGAGAACCGCGGCTACACCAAGAACACCTTTCGCTGGGAACACGCAGTGGAGCGCGACTTTCGCGGAAACGTCTTGCGTCCATTTCACGAATCCGACCGCTTCTGAAGAGCACCACCACCACCACCACCAAACTCTTGCGGCGCGTGCGCGTGCGTGTGTGTGTGTGTGTGCGTGCGTGTGTGTGTGTGTGTGCGAGCGCGCGCAGGGCAAGCCAGCGTCAACATGTGCGAGGATCCCGACAGTGTGTTGACCCACCACCTGGACACGCGCCTGGACACGCGCCGCGACGACTACGAGCTGGAGACCCACCCTTTTCAACTGGAACTGGATCGGCAAGTCCTGGAGCTCCTCGAGAGGCTGCTCGGACGCGAAAATTCATGGCTATGCGGCTCGTTGGTGTACTATGACGAGATCGAGCCCGACTTTGACGACAACGAGCGCATCGAGTACCTCAAGCGCATCACCATGGAAGAGCCAAGAAAGCCCCCCCACGCGCGCGCGTGCCCGCGCCCGCTGCACTCGGAGCGCAAGGCACGCGACGCGGCACGCAGGGGCCATGAGCGCCGGGAGCGCGGAGCGCGCCCGACACGCGCGCGACCGTAGCACCGGGCCGTTTGTGTACGTGTGTGGACACGTGTGCGGACACGTGCGTGAGTGCGTGTGCGCAAACAACGTGTTGGGCTGCGCTAGAATTTCACGTGGTCTTGGTTGTGCTAGAGTAACGGCGTGTAAGAAGAGACCGCATTCGATGTCGGAATACATCGATATTCGTGGCACGGCGCACCCCGCTCCCCCCGCAAATGGAGTGCGTGGTTGCGCCGCCGACCTGTCGCGCGCCGAGATCCAGGCCACCAACATCAGTGGCAGGCCGCTACTCCACGAGCACGACCACAGCTCCCAAGTCGGCCAGTGCATGGCGTCCTGGCAGGGGACGGACGGCTCGTTGCGCATCGCTGCGCGCGTCACCGACCCCGAGGCCATCAAGGGAGTGCGCGATGGCTCGCTTCGCGGGCTGTCGCTGGGAACGAATATGATCATGGACGAGGAAGGGCAAGTTCTCTTTCGCAACCAGGGCGAACTCAGCGTGTGCAAGGAGGGGCGTCGCCCAGGAACGTGGGTGGACACTATCAATGGCAAGGCAGTCATGCAGGTGGCATGCGCGTCCAAGGAGCGCGCGAGGCGAGGTGCGGCTGCCCATCGAACCGCATCAGCATGCCCGCCTGTCGGTGCATTGGTTGGCGTCCCCCCGCTAACCAGATAACCCGCGCCCCACTTGCGAACGGGTAAGTAGCGAGCCGTGTTGCTCCCTTCTCCCCACCCCCCTCCTGTTTACCTGCACTCACTAATGGTCGACACCGAGCCCGCATCCGTCTCCGCCGTGCCAGAGGAGTCGGCCGTCATGGAGCAGCTCAAGTCGCAGCTGGCCGAGCAGACCGCCAAGGCGGCGCAGGCCAACCAGCAGCTCGAGTTTTTCAACGGCCGCGAGCGCGAGCGGATCTCGGCCTTCCAGGGCGAGTCGCAATTCTTCTTCAACGACTTCATGAAGGAGGAGATTGAGAAGCACCATCAGGGCACTTCGCTCGCGGCCGACGTTGCGCCGCTTGGTGTGTGGGCCAACGAGTACCACCAGAAGAAGGACATCACTTCGCAGGGCGCGCTCGCGGCGGCGTCGTACGTGGCCTCAAAGTCGATCAAGCGTCTGCGCGATGAGGCCTCGAAGCTGCCGTCGATGCAGGATTCGCTCGCCTCGGCCCTCAAGGAGAATGAGGAGCTCAAGCAGGGCAAGGACAAGCTCCAGCGCGATTACGACGAGGCCATCGGCCTGGCCAACGATCGCCAGGGGGCTCTTGTGATCCTGGAGGAGAAGCTCCACGCGGCGGGCCTGACCAACGAGAAGTTTGACTTTTCCAAGCTGACCTCGCGCGAGGCCGATGCCGACAAGCCGGCCGAGCCGCACGCCGCTGCGGCGGCACCGGCGCTCGAGACGGTCAAGGCCGAGGCCTCCAAGGCGGCCGGCGCGGTGTCGGCCAACCCCATCCAGCAGCAGGACCTGCTCACCAGCCTGCTGACGCGAAGCACCGCTGGCCTGCGCATGACCGCCTCGGGCACACAGCACGCCTTTGTCGGTGCGGCGGGCGGCGAGGGCAACCTGATGGCCTCGTTGGCGGCGGCCGGTTACTAGGCGCGCGCATGAGAGGCGTTTGCGGCGGGGAGCGTGCGTTGCTCCAGGAGGGTTTTGCGAGTGTGTGTGTGTGTGGGGTATGGCAACCCACCCACGCGCCAAAAGTGCAGTGTAAAGAAGAGGAGGGGGTGCCAGTGTAGCGACCCGTGTGCATGGGAAGCAGAGACAACCTTAAGAAGCTTTTTTTTTAAATACGCGAGGGCATCCAAGGCGCAAGTCCATGGTTGCAGGATTGCACCGTCACCCGCTAACGTGCCCGCGCACGATCCACCAATCCTCGGCGGGCACACACGTACCGCGGCCGAGGTGAACTGCGCTTGCCAATGGAAGCGGTTGACCTCGACACCCTCTTCCTGATAGCCGACGAGGCCCGGCGACAAACAAGTGTCGAAGAAGGCGAAGACGACGTTGATGAAATGGACGAGGAAGACGATGCGTTTAAGGCCATGTTTGCCAATGCGAGTGGAAGGCTGCGTCGGGGCAAGCCCACCTACACGGACATGCCCGACGGCGACGTGCACGTGTGCTACGGCACACAGTGCCCGCACGCCGAGGTGACCAAGGAGAAGCAGATTGTGTGCACGCTCACCGGCCGCGTCGTCGGCGTCGAGCACAGCCGCGATCAGGAGGCGGGGTGGACGGGTCGTTCGATTGGCAGCGCCAACCCGGACGACACGGCCGGCACGCCCGTGGGCGGGTGGGTCAAGCGGCGCGACATGTTCAACGCGAGCGCGCAGGCGTGGCAGATGGCGCGCAGCTTTGGCGACGCCGATCAAAAAACGGTGCAGCAATACGTGCCGCCACCACCGACGCGGCCTGCAAAAACGCAGGAGCGCGTTCCGGCCAAGCGTGGCGCACTGTGTGTTGACGATGGGGTGTCGCCCACGAGTCCCTCCGCCAATCGCCGACAGCGCACAGCCCGGCGCGAAACGTGGACGCGGGACGCCATCGAGAAGCTAACTACCGTGGCGGCAACGGTAGTAAACGACCTGTTTATCGTCGATGATGAATCTGGACCACCGGCTGCACAGGCAAAGCCATTGCCGGCCGAAGAGGACCGCGACCCGCGACTGCAAAACCTCGACTTTGTGCGCATGGTGGCGGTGCGACGGTACGTGCAAGCGTGTGCGCGTGGACTCCAACGACTCAACTTGAGCGTGCTCAACAATGTGTGCATCCATGCCAATGCGTTTGTGAGTGCGCAACGGAAGCGGGCCGAGGCGACAGCGACAGCCGTCGCCAACTCTGCACCGGCCAGTGCCTCCGGTTCCAAGGGTCGTCGACAGGGCGCGTGCTATCAAGGCCCCGTGAGGAGCTTGATTGCGCGCCTGATTGTCACGCTGTGGCACGCCACGTGCCTTACACCGCACATGTGCGACAACCGCAAAGGCAACGACTCCTTTCGACCCTTTGCGGCCGGCGTCCTGTACTCGTTGAAGCGCGGCGTGTACCTCGAAGACGGAACGTGCGTCGTTCCAGAACTCGATAGCCTCGCGGTGCACTTGCCGGCGTTGCGCTCGACGCACAGCACACCTGCAGCAAAGCAGCTCCAAAGCTCGAGCCATCGTGGCATCTGCTCCTTGCACCGCTCGATTGCATCCATTGCGACCATGGACCCGGACGAGGCCGTGCAGGTGCACCAGTTGCTCACAGACGCGGCGCGGCAGGCGGCGCTCTTGCGCGAAATGACGCATCGCATCGATGGCGCAAAGTGACGCGCCGTTTGCGGATTGGGGGACTTGTGTGCGTGTGTGTGTGCGTGTGTGTGCGTGTGTGTGCGGGTGTGCGTGTGTATAAATGATTGTCAAAAACTCAATCACGACGCGTCACACAGCATCAGACTCGTACCCGGAACTGCACGCGCACGCACGTCCAGTATGGCCTTGGGCAGTCTCTCCAGCGTGGAAACATCGGCATCGTCGTTCGCGTCCATGGCTTCGCGAGGAGGCGCAATCGTTTCGTCGATGCGCTCCAACTCGTCGAGGTGCGCTTCCCACTTTTCAACCAACAAGCCGAGAATCGTGGAGGACATGGAGGGCGTGCCGAAACGATTACGAGGGCGGGTAATGGTGACAGAATGCACACTCCGCAAGCTTTGCGCTCATAGCGCAACCCGAAAGTCGGCTTGCGTGGCCCCAAATCCAATCTCGCGTGCCGCAAGGCGTTTATCCTCCCAGGCAACGCTCTCGAGCCACTGCTCGTCAAACGTCGGGCGCGCCACCGGCCATGTGACGATTTGCGTCGGCCGAAGCGGGTGCCGCGACCCCGCGGTCAACGGGTAGAGATCCTCCTCGGAGGCGTTGGCATAGTCGTACATTACCTGGATCATGGGCAACGCTCGCTCGTCGTCTGCGTATGCCATCTTTTCCGAAAAGAAGCGAATCATTGGCAAGGCCCGGGGCCTAAAGACGGTATTGTACCATTGCCACGACTGGTTGCGCTGTTGACGAAGGGCTTGTCGATCGCTGGCGGGTGCGTTGCTTCGATCGGCCAAGCGCACGGCCCTTGCTGGCTCCACGAGCCGTTTGACGGCCTCCTTGTACCACTGGTCGTGAAAGTAGTGCCGCACCATCCCAAATGCGGTTTCCGCAAGTGCATTGGGATCGTCCCCGTCGGGTGGCTTCTTGGGAACGGCGGACATCAGGAATCCACCCTTCCACTTGCACTGCACCAAGAAGGCACGTGCACGCAGGTACTCGGCATCCCTGCTTGCATGCGAGCGTTCCGAGACGCACTCGCGAAGGATTGACTGGACCGCCTTGAGAATGGGCGGCCACCACACCTTGTGGTACACGTCCACGGGCAGCACGAGGCGCAGCGAGCAAGTCACGAATAAAATATTGTACAGCCACACCAGCTTCCATCCCTGTGCCATCTCGGGCGATGTGGCAGTGGTGCCCGAGGAGCTCTCCTCTGGCGTCAGGCGCTGGATGCGCCGGTAAAAATCGGAAGCGAGATCGATTGCCTTGATGGTAGACCCTTCAGTTGCGAGCGACACGCCCGTGGAGGGAAAGCTGTCTATCAAATTGGCCAGCTTTCCGTCGAGGTGCAAGCACCGATTGGCAGAGTAGCGCCACACACAGCGGCGCAAACTCTGAAAGTACCGCGTCCAAATGTCGTGGCGCTGTTCTTGGAACATGCTTGTGATGCGCGCGTTGACGTCGGTGCCTCGCTCCAGGATTGCAAAGAGCTTGAAGCGCCCTTGCGTGTGTCCAGTTCCGGGCATCACTGTCTTGGATTCGCGGCCAACCCACATGGCCGCAATGGTTGGCCCATACCGACCAAGCGCTGCCTCAGTCACATTGAGCATCTCTGACATCACTTCGTCGTACGTTGCCCATTGATCGGCGTTTGGTATCCGCAACACGTGCGTGTCTCGCACAAGTCCTTCTGTGGCATCCTCTGGAAAGAGGGCACGAAGGGCGTCGGGTGGTGCGGGGTTGACACCGTTGGGTCCGCGCCCGAGCCTCCACACCGAATTGTACGACCCTCGCGCTACGAGTGCGAGGTTGAGGGCACGAAAATGCTCGGGCCAGTTTGCGGCAACGCGGAGGTCGGACCCTGGCCGAAGGCCCACAAAGAGCGCATTGATGTTGTGATTGTCGCGCAGCGCGTGGTAGAGCATCTCCCCATTGGCCTGAACACCACCGGCAAGCTGGTATTCCTGGGCACGCATGCCCCCATTGTTGCCTTCCGACATTGGCGATACCTGGAACACGCGATCGGTGCTGAGGTATTGCGCCACGTTGCGACGAATGGCGGCGAGATTACTCGCTCGAAAGGTGTGGTGCGCCTCGGGCGTCTTCAGAAACCGCTGCCCCACCTCTCCAGACAGTGCAAGCGGAAGCGGTGCCGTTTCCGGAGGCGCAAACCGGCGCTGCACAACAACATCGCGCTCACCGTCGCTGGGTCCTGCCTGTGCCTCCAAGGGACGCTTGACCACGGTGGGTCTGCTGGGAGGCGGCGCGGTTTTCAGGTGGTGGTCGTAGGCTTGGCTCGCGTATGAGTTTAGTTGCGCCAGGAGCACCGGGCTGTTTTTGAATCGATCGGCGCCGCTCCCCTCTGGGTTGGGGGGATCGATCGTCGCCGTGTGTTTGGCCAATTCTGTCAGGTACCCTTCGGCATGCGTCGGGTCCAGCTTTGGCTTGGGCCGTCCAGACAGGTACCAAATCACATACCCGCGCTTGTAAATCTGCCTCTGTTGGTCGGGAGACAGCTTGGGAATCGCGCCAGGCAATGCACTCGTCGACGCGGTGGACTGGTTGCGCAGCACGTCGCGGCGCACCTGCTCGTCCGCCTTGAGACGCAAGAGTCCCCAATTGTGCGCGGCCTCGTTGAAGGTGGGAATGTCGCGATTCATCCGCACGCTGCCACGCGCTTCAATCGGAACCGATTCCACCAGGTTGCTAAAATACGAATCGACATTGGCGCGGTGCTCCTCGTCGGCCTTTTGCATCGCCAGCGCCTTCTTCGACTGGACAGGGGGTTGTGTCGGCGCGCCCTGGCTTCTGGCTTGCACCTCACGTGCTGCTTCTGCACGCAGGCGGTTCAGGGGGTTCATCGACGGGTGCACCCTCCGCAAGGATGACCCGTTGTGCAATTTGTGGGTTGCGTAATCGGTTTATGTTTTTTTGCAACCGCCGCCCCCACGTTGGCGTCTTGCGGAGTGTAGAGGCGGTCACCACCGAAGCGCAACGGGAATACCCACACGGTGGCGACTGCGCTCCGCAATCGCAGCTCCGAGATCGCCGCCATGGACGCCGTCTTCTCCAATCGCGACTTGGTGATCCACACACTGAGACAATTTCTCGAAGAGTATCGACAAAAGGGACCTGGATGTCCCCAGACACACTCAGCCACCGAGATGGCCAAACGGGCGCGCGTCGTGATGCGCAGCCTGCTCGCCACGCTGCAGGCAACGAGCCGCGTGAACGTGCTGTTGCGCGAGGCGGCGAAACCGGTGTTCCGGGAGCTTCTCAGACGAGTCGATCAGCAGTTTGCACAGATGCGCGTGACGACGCTTTGCTTTTTACGCGACGCGCCAAAAGAGTACGAAGGCGTGCGCCATACCGTCATAGACCGCACAGAGGCCATACGCATCTTTCCCAATCTTCCCATTGGAAGATTGGCGCTCGAACCGGTGCGTGCATGCTTTGAAGAGCCACTCCATCCAAGGCCGGGCCCAGTCATGGGCTGTGGGCGCGATGCCGAGCGGGGTTCGTTTGTGAGCCGATGCCGCGAAGCCGGACACTGGGTGCGCAATTGGGTGTGGGAGCTGACCTGGATCAGTGCGCCCACCCAGGACGCGACAGCGCTGTGGCTGGCGCTCCATCGTGGGTGCAGCGTGTGCGGAGGCGTCTGCCAGTGCGAAACCCGCCGTGCCATGTTGCAGCACGCCGCGACCAATGCGGACCTGACCTCCCCGTTGCTTCCCAACCACCCGACGTCGCTGTCTTCCGAGCCCGACCAATCCATCTACAGCGGGTTGCACGCCCGCATACGCGTGCCATGGGATCTCAAGCCCATCGAAGAAGTGTACCTGCTTCCAATGACCCACGAGCCGTATCTCTACAACGATCCCGTCATGCCACTCTCCACGCGCGTGTGGATGTACACGCACCCGGACCACATCGTCTCGGTACGCTTTGAAAACGCGCACGATCCGAGGGCTGCACGCCCCAAGATGACAATCGACTGGAGCGGGACGTACCACGTGCCAAGCACTTCCATCGAGGCACCCATTCACCTAGAATTGGTGCTGTCGCGCATCAAAAACGTCAAAGTGGGAGCCGTCCCCTTTGCCAATGCGTTGCTGGCGCGCCTCTACGACGCCCGACTGGCGTCGCTTCAATCCTCGGGATTGCGCGACGAGATCACAAAACGATGCCCCAATTGGCACGGCCGGTATGCCCAGACGGTTCTCAATTGGACCACCTCGTTTGATGCGTCGTTGCCGCTCTTTCCGGCCCATGGAAGACCGCGCGAGCACAGCTGGATGCACGCCTTTGGATTCACGGAGCGGGAGTTTCTCGACGCGAGCTGGCAAGCAACCTTGCCGTTGCCGCCCAGCGCCACCAATCTGGCAGAGGTGATCACGGTGGAGGAGGCCGAAGAGTGGAGGGAGAAGAAGATGGTTCGCATCCTCACGGCTCTGAGCGAGGCGCTTCCAAACCGACACACGGCCTTCTATCGAGAGATAGAGCTCAATGAACCAGTGGCCTGGTACGATGGGCCCGGACGAGAGAATCCGAATCGCGAGACGCCAGCAATGATCCAGGTCCAGGATTTGTGCATCCATGCCTTGGACCAGTTGCTGGCCGCTGCGCATCCAGGCTTGTGTGCTGACAATTGGGAGTTGCTCAAAACCTGGGAGCCACTAGACGCGTTGCGACACCGCATCGTCGACAAGGGCGAGGCGTTTCAAAACCTCTTGCGCCTGTACCAGGAGCCGCCCGAGTGGCACTACCAGCGCCTTCCCGCCGACCCTGCGATGATTGCGCACTTTTCCCGTCTCGACTCGGTGCTCGGACTGGCGTGGAAGCATGTGGCGCGCATGGAAGACGAATCGTACCACCGACAACCGTCTGCTCCAAGCACGAGACAAACCGAACTCTTGAAATGTGCACTCGCCTACCTGGACAAAACAAAGACGACCGAACCTCCGTCTCCGTGGGACACGCCGGTGTTTGGTGGCCGTCCACCACCCGGACCGCGGCACCCCGACGTGCTGATGCGTTGGTGGCTCGCCGCCCTCACAAACCCCAAGTTTGTATTCACCAGCAACGATCCGGCGTCTGCTGCACACATGTACATTTCGCTCCACCACCACAACACCTTTGTGGGCATCGATTCGCGCAACTCAAGGGCGCCCAAGGCCCCCCAATGCGACCCAATCGAGATTGACATCCTGGCGGTGCACATCTCCCTAAACGTGACCACACACGACCGGTTCGATCCAACCAAACCGGACGACCGCCGGGATCGTCATCTGCGTCTCCCGATGGGCATTCGGTTGAAGCGGCTCATCGAGATGCGTCACGCGCTGACAATGGAGCCAGGCGTCGACATCGAATCCGCCCTCGCCGCCGCCGCCGAACAAACGACCCGTTGGCGTTCGCTCTCCGAGTGGCACGAGGAGGCAAACCAGTGCTGCGATCTGATCACGAGGTGCGTCCACAAGGGGGGACTCGAAGACTCGCTCTGGTTGCTGCAATCCATTGCGGGTTCGATCTGGACGCCCGTTTTGCCACCTGCAAAACAACTTCCACCCTTCAAGGGCAAGTATCACAATTGGGCAGAAGGGTGGACCACCCTTTCAAACCTGTGCACGCCAACGTCGGCGTGGTTTTGCAATGTGCACGGACCAGTTCCGTTTTGCAAGTGGCGCGGCCATCACCATTGCACGTGTCAACGCCAGTGCTGCGTCGATTGAGTGTATTTTTAGAGTGTCTGGTTAAGTGGGTATCCATAACTCGATAAGTGTGGTGCGATTGATGACACGGTCCACCACACGGTTGTGGCAACAACCAGCCGCGGAGGAGGTTGTGTTTCATCCCCCTCCCCGCGCCCTCACCGCGCGGATAGGCGTGAACCGTCCTGCTTCCGTAGATGCCACAGGGGGGCCTTTCAAGATTTACATTCAAGAGTCTGAGGGGCGACGACGACGGCGAGTACGGCGATTACGGCGACACCTCCGAGTATAGCGCCACGCCCAAAGTGGTCAGACGCGAGCACTCCTTTCCCACCCATGGAGCAATCCGCGCGTTTAGGAATGCAGCAGACAAACAGGACAAGGGGGAAGACCCTGGTGAGGAGGAAGGGATTATAAACCCCAGAAAACCAGCGCGTGGCTCTGTGATACGATGGGCCGTTCCGTGCTGTTTTGCCTTGATGATCGTGAGCGCCGTTCTGGTCTCGATCATCACGCGCACGCCTGTTGCAGACCTAGCTCTGGAGGACAGCAGCTTCGTCAGCTCCAACCCTCCGACACCGCTCTCCGCGTCTCCACCCAGCACCCCTCCGCCGTTTCCGCCCCTCGCGCCCGGAACCGCCCTCGCGCACGAATTCGACCTGCAAGTCAAGGTGGTCTCGGCGACACTGGTTCAAAACCCTGGTGTGCCATCTGCAGGCCTCCTCGATCAAGTCACTTCGATCGTGCACGGCATTGTGCCAGAGGCCGAGGTCAGTCTGAAGCAAATCACCGGGCCCACGTCCACCACCAGTCGTAGGCGCTTCTTGGACGAACTGTTGTACGAGTACGCCTGTCCTGTCAATGCCTGCACGACTGTCGATTGTGGAGGCGACGTCTCCTCACAGATCATCTACTACAGCATCACCATCATGGGTGCAAACATCAACGATGTTGTCATAGCTCGTATTCGCGAAGCGCTGCGCCTTGCCATGGGCGACATCAGCCTGATAATCGATCCCAGTGGCAACTCGCTCTGTGGAATGGGCGACGACGGTGTCAGCATCGTGACCGTCGTGCTGGCGGAACTACCACCACCCGGGGCGCCGCCCTACCCTCCAGACGAGGCACCACTTCCGCCGCCGCCGTCACCTCCAGCGCCGCCGTCGCGACCTCCATACCCACCGGACAAGGCTCCGCTCCCGCCGCCGCCCACGTCGCCCTCGCCAACGTCTCCGCCACCCTACCCACCCGACAAGGCGCCGCGCCCGCCGCCGCCCACGTCACCGCCGTCGACGCCGCCTCCCATACCAGCTCCGCCGCCAGCGCCGCCACCCAGCCCGCCGCCGCCCTCGCCGCCGCCACCCGCGCCGCCGCCGAATCCGCCGCCGCTCATTCTACTCAACATTGACGGCGCGTCCGACGCCGAGGTGCTCGCGCGGCACGACACGCACTACGACGTTGAGTTTACGGGTGGCACCGTGCAGCCCGGCGATTACGTCCTGTTTGTGCGCAAGGACATGGCCGACACCAATAATGGCACCGAGTGTGCCGCCGCCTTTGCAGCGCTGAGCACGAGCTCGACCCCACCCGATCACGGCGGGCTCGTGCACGACGTCGGTGGCAGAACGATCGCCGAGGTGCATCTGTTTGGCACCACGGACGCAGTCGACCCGATCACCACCGGCTCCACCTCGGACACTGGAACGGCACTCTTTTGCACGCACTCTAACCCAACAGTCCCCTGCTAACTAGCCTCTTGAACCGCACACACACACACACACGCGCGCGCGCTCGCCCTTTGCGCAGTTCCATCTTTGCTACGCCGATGCAGACATACAGAACTTCTCGGGAACCCCGACGGCGTCCGACTTTGTCTACTACCACCACGTGGCCATCCACCTGTTTCACGAACCGCCCGCGCCGCCGCCCTCGCCGCCGCCGCCTTCACCGCCACCGAGCCCGCCGCCTTCACCGCCGCCCGCGCCGCCGCCCTCGCCGCCACCGCCCCCGCCGCCGCCACCCTCACCGCCCCC
>Ga0209716_1001699_pt1 | contig 15931 bp, 12 predicted proteins | sample COGITO_mtgs_1205_FD_184811 | JGI IMG/M metagenome (GOLD analysis project Ga0209716, IMG submission 184811) | Pelagic marine microbial communities from North Sea - COGITO_mtgs_120531 (SPAdes) (version 2) | ecosystem: Environmental > Aquatic > Marine > Epipelagic ...
TCGTAACCCACTGGATGTGGAAGCGTTGTCTTGAAAACAACAGCCCGCGTTGGATATCAGCAACCACCGTTTTCTTTGGCGTCATGCTGATGCCGGTCGGAATTGCGATGCACATGCTGTTGGTCCGACCCAGTTCGGCATCCGAATGAATCCGGAACAACGACTAAATGACGGCAACAGGCAACACTTCCCTGAAGATGTTGGCGTCACCAAAGGCGGTGGCATCGCTGGTGCGGAAGGGATGTACGACTACGTCAAACCGTGGCCTGGCGGTGCAGAAGGGCCAGAGAATCTCCCCGGAACTTCCATCTTCAAACGAGATGCAGAAGGTCAAGTGTACCACACCTATTCGGTGTTCGGAACGGCTCTTCTCGAATTCGTTCAATACAATTTCATGTTTGATTTGACGCCTAAAGGCCGGCCCGCTGGTGCGCCAGAAATGTCGTTTTTGAAGCACAGGGATGCCTATCAGTTCCCTGATGGCGTTTACTGAATATTTTATATTTTACATGATATATCCTACGAAGTAAAAAGCCATGTAAGCCAAAGAAGATTAAAATATCTTGACCGAGCAGAACTACTTGTTCGGGGCCGTTGCTCCAGTCCATGTGGACACCCCAAAATCCCTCTCTCGAGGCTCTTCCGCCCAGCGTCAATTGGCACTTTTGGCCTTGGTGTAATTACGCTTGCACATTCTGCTTTGCTCACTTTGACGACCTGCCTAAGCAGGACAGGCTTTCCAAGGAGCAAGCACTCAAGATGCCGCAAATGCTTGCAGATGCCGGTGCAACAAAAATCACATTTGTAGGTGGCGAGCCAACACTCTGCCCATACCTTGGAGAACTTCTTGAGGCGGCAAAGATTGCGGGTTTGACGACATGTATCGTCTCTAACGGTACGGGATTATCAGAAGAGTTCTTGGAAACTTGGCATCATGGCATTGATTGGATTGGACTTTCTATCGATGCTTCAAACGATGTGCTTCACGCCCAAATTGGACGCGGATTGAAGCGTGATTTGCGAGAACAACGCAGTTCTCACCTTGCTGACTCTCTCATTGTTTGGAACCGTTGTGTTCGTTATGGCATCCGAATGAAACTCAATACGGTTGTTAATGCTATGAACCTTGAAGACGATATGAGTGAATTGGTTCTCGAGTTACAACCGGAACGTTGGAAAATCTTTCAAGTGCTTCCAGTCGAGGGTCAAAACGATGGTCTTGTTGACCCGTTATTGATTGAGGAATCTGAATTTGACACATGGGTGGAACGGCATCGGCATGTGATGGATAAGGGCATTGATTTTGTTCCCGAAAGTAACGATTTGATGCGCGCATCGTATGCCATGATGGATGCCCTAGGGCGTTTTTACACAAACGTGAATGGTGGACACGAATACACAAACCCTGTTATGGACATTGGCGTTCTTGAAGCCTGGAGCGAAAATTGTTTCTTGGAAGAACGTTTCCTCAAACGTGGAGGAATTTACAATTGGGCGGCAACAAGCAAGATGGAGCGACCAGACGAGGTGATTCAATGAATGATGGAATTGATGCAGATTTTGATGAAGATATTTTGCGGCCCATTCTTGAATCGGGGGTGTCTCTATGCCAACTGGTTTCCCATGAATGGGAACGCGTTGATGGTGCACTCATTACAGCAGCCCTCAGAATGAATCGTACGCTCTACAAGTGGAGTGGAGCCCTACGTTTACAACGTTGGAACAACAGTACTTCACAGTTTGATGCCGTCGATGAAATGATGCCTATTGAATTGATGGAGTGGTTTAGAGATCTTGAAGAGCAAGCCCTCCTCTTAATCGAAGACGGACACATCTTACTCGAACCCAATAACGCCGAGCGAGCATTCGTATTATGGTGGCTTCGGGAAATGGCGCGTATGCCTAAACACCAACAAAAGTGCCTCGTATTTGGAAGTGTTCATCCCACAGTACCTCTGGAATTGGACAAGGAAATGCCACTTCTGCATCTTTCCTTGCCACGTAGAGAGACGCTTGGTATCATATTCGACCATGTCGTTGCTGAATCCAACCTTCAACCCCATCAAATTGAGAAGAGTGAGGCCTTGCTCGATGCGGCACTGGGTTTGACAATTATGGAGGCAAGATTGGCGTTTGGTAAAGCCATCGCCGTACGTCAACGCTTAACATCTACCGAGATTGATTTTATCATCGGAGAAAAAGAGCGTATTATTCGGCAAAGTGGTGTCTTGGAATACTTTCACCCTAAAACAGGATGGGACGATGTCGGTGGATTAGGGCCGCTTAAGCGATGGCTCAAGAGCCGCGGAAGAGCCTTTTCTTCCCAAGCGAAGGCGTTTGGACTTGAACCTCCACGAGGCGCTCTTTTGTTGGGCGTTCCCGGCTGCGGAAAAAGCCTCACAGCTAAGGCAGTAGCAGGTTTGTGGAGATTTCCGCTTCTTCGTTTTGATTTGGGTCGAGTTTTCGGGGGTGTTGTGGGCGAATCTGAAGCCAACATGCGCAAGGCACTTGAGGTAGCCGAAGCAATTTCTCCATGCATATTGTGGATTGATGAAATCGAAAAGGGTATGGCTGGCTCCCAAGGTTCAGGCTCACTCGATTCGGGTGTTACTGCCCGTGTGATGGGGACCTTCCTAACATGGATGCAGGAGAAGCAAGACCCAGTATTTGTTTTTGCTACCTCTAACAACATTAGTCAATTGCCGCCAGAAATGCTACGTAAGGGTCGTTTTGATGAAATCTTTTTTGTCGATTTGCCGGCTCAAAAGACCCGAGAGGAAATTCTTCGAATCCATCTCGAGAAGAAAGATCGAGGAGATTTGGCTGAGGACTTTGATCTAGAAGCTCTTGCCAAGGCTTCTCCTGGCTATTCGGGTGCTGAATTGGAAGAAGCAGTGAAAGATGCGCTCTTCCAAGCCTTTGATGAGGGACGGGAACTCGAACAGCAAGACATTGTTGCTTCACTTGAGGCGACTTACCCGCTCTCAAAGACAATGCGGGAGAACATCCTTGAGATGCGTAAGTGGGCTAAATTCCGGGCCCGCCTTGCGTCCGATGAGGTGACTGAAATCCTGCCTGAAATGACTGAAGAGATTCCAAGGCTTGCAACCGAACGGAGAAACCTCTTTGTGAAGGAAGGGCAACAGCAAAACGGAGCATGAGGTGGAATCGATGACGGATAATACCTACACGGCTCGCGTCAAGCGAGTGTGGAAGAATCCGCAAGGCGGCCGAAAGGTTCTGGTCAGTGCTGACGGTGTAGGCGATGCATGGATTGGTTGGAACAAGACGCCGAAAAACATGGAATTCAACCCAGGCGATACGGTGAAAGTCAAACTGAAAAAACACGACGACGGTCGCTGGATGGCAACCGAAGTTGTTGGCCGAAATCCTGTCAAGATGGGTAAGAAGGCCAACCAAGCCATGAAGAAGAAGGAACAAAAGAATACAAGTTCCTTGGCTAATCGTCTGAAAAAAATGCTAAAGGGACCTCAAGGCTATCTTCGCAAGATGTACTTGCTGGCACTTGGTGGAAAAGGTATAGACATGGAAGCCTTAGACGCTCGAACTCAGAGTCTCGGTCCGTTCATCGAGTATGTTGAACTCTCTAAGCAATCCCAGGATCACCTTCGTAAGCGCGCCCGATTTACATGGGAAATTGTGGAGGATCAGAAAAGAATCAGGGTTTCAAACCGTGAAGCCGTTGACATTCGTGTTCGACGAATACATCTTCCTTACTGCTTGAGTGAAGATGATACAACCGAACTTACATCAGGAATGAAATTGATGAACCTGAAAAAAGGCGTGACCACTTCAGTCAGAACGGTGCGAAAAACTCCATTTGGCCTCGAGTTCTCTACGGAACGAGATCTCCAAGAAAAAGAAGGATGGCAGATTTTTGATGAAAGACAAGCGCCGCTTGAATGGAAACCAAATCTCCAAGCAACAGAATTTCAGAGTGTTTTGTTAAATGGGCAATCTAGGGACATCAAACATCAAGAAAAATCCAGCGACGATTGGCAGCATCTTATTCTCGGACACTCTAAACCAACAACGGTTAAAGAAAACGATGTGTTGGTCATTGACGGCTTAGAATTCAGCACCAGTGACTGGGATTATGTTCCACCTGGAAACACCTTTGGTCCGATGAAGGACGACGTTCGTCAAGTTACCTCGGTCATTCAACTCAACGCAGATGTCCTTGTCGAAGGGCTTCCTGCGGGAAATTTCCTTTACGATCCGTACGGTGTAAGGTACTCTGTTAAGGAGACAACGAAAACCTCGAAGGATATCACCTTGGCTGTAAGTCTCGATCCCAAAGTTGAGGAATTACTCGACGATGATAAAGATGTGAATCCATTGGATGTTCTCTTCTCACCGGATACGGATTTCCGCGAACTCGGTCTTCACGGGCATGACGAACAAGGGCGTTTTGTAGCCGGTGGGACATTGACAGGTAAACGGAAAGACGGCTCCACCTACCAAACTAAAATGACGGCATTGAGAATTAAGCAGAAAGACATTGAGAGGCAAACCATAACCGTAGACCGAGTGCCACCAAATGAAAATGCCCTCTTGACACTCAAGCCAAACGTACGTTACCTTGAGCGTCAACGCGACATGTTGATGATGTTAAGAGACAGACCATTGTATCACCATGATGGTTTGCTCAAACTGACTGAGGTTGGCAATGAAAATCAACGCGATGCCTTATGGCCGGAATTCTCGCCTATTGTACTCAAAGAAGAAGAGTGGGAAGTCCTCAAAAAAAGAGAAGACGGAAGCCTTTATGATGGCACCATTGAACAACGTGAATTCGTTTGTACTGCGCTCAGTACGCCGGACTATGCGATTTTGCAGGGCCCACCGGGCAGTGGAAAAACCACGGCAATCATTGAACTCATCGCCCAGTGCGCCAAGAAGAATTTGCGCGTCCTATTGTGTGGCTCGACGCAAGCCTCCATCGACAATGTGTTGACGCGTATCATGGCAAAGCCCCACCTTGCTCACCTAATCTCTCCTTTGCGAATCGGTTGGAAGGGAGGTATTTACGACGAGAATGTGCACTCACTCGTTCTTTCTGAGCAACAAGAGCAATACGAGGCCATGGGATTCAGCGAAGAAGAGGCAGAGGACCTTATTCTTCGTCAAAGTAACCTCACCTGCGGAACCATGCAAGGCATACTGAATCATCCTTGGATCAGTGCTGAGCGAAACTCATCCGGCCGGTTGATGAAAGACCCACAGCCTCAATGGGATGTATTGATTATCGATGAGGCCAGCAAAACCACCTTTCAACAATTTGTCATTCCAGCAGCCTTTTCCAAGCGCTGGATTTTAGTGGGTGATGTTCGCCAACTTCCTCCGTTCTTGGAAACATCAGAGTTAATGACGAACCTCGATCAAATGAAAGATGGAGATGGAAAACCGTTCACACACGCAGGACAGAGAGCGTGTCTTCTGCTCCGTCAATTAACTCAAGTAAGTCAATCTCCAAAAATCCCCCTTGTCTTAATTGAACCGAACGATGTTCCCCTCTACATGGCAAAGGAATTGGAGTCGAGAGAGGAAAAGCATCGCCCATCCCTCAACATCAGTCTTGTCGGTTCAAAAGAATTCGAGATTGGAGCTTTCCGTGTTTCAAAACCGTCAGATTTTGAGGACCCAGAACACCACATAGAACTCTTCGGAGCAGATATCATTGTCATCGGCAGCGATGCTTATCACAAAATGGCTGAATTCCTCCCTCCCTATGCAGTGTTTCGCTCAGGTCGACATGAACTCGGTGCGGTCTCTAAATCACGAATTGAACGTTTGAGAGAGTTGCCCCAGTATGATACAGAAAGAGGGCCCTCTCGTTTAGATAAAGATGAACTCAATCACGACTGGTCTCATGAAATTTCATGGCGACTTAACCGAGCGTATGAACTCAAAGTTTCAAAAAATCAGAATGCTCGCGAAAATTGGGAGAAGCAAATAAACCAACTGCTTCCAAAATCACAGAACGTTGAACAACGCATCGAGGAGGTGCGAAGCATCGCCTTGCCTTCGGTTTTGGAATGTTTACAGGATGGTTTTGCTGAAGGGCGTGGGAAAGAATTGCTTCCTGAAACGACCCTCACTCGAGGCTTTCCAGAAGCTGCCAAGCAATTGAGGTTCAAGAAAATATCATTCCAACACCGCATGCACGGTGAAATCTCAAAGTTTTCTAGGGCTGAATTTTATGAGGGCTCAGCCTTGAAAGACGCTGACACTATCGATGTTCGGAACCGACACTTCCCGTTCGATTATCGGTTGAACAAGCACCGTTCAACATGGTTGGACGTGCCGAGCCAAATCCAAGGAGGGACGAACAAAAAAGAAATCGAGGCCATCAGAGCAGTTCTAGAGGATTTCATAGTTTGGGCGAAGAACAATCCACCTCAACAAGGCGCAAATCGAGACGAGCCCGAATGTTGGGAAGTTGCTCTTCTGTCCCCATATCAGGCCCAAAGACGCGGATTGAGGGACATGGTCCGATCATTGACTGGGCTTCGTTTTGAAACTCGATTTGATCTACGCCAGATGAACCCGCCAACTAACGTCGCCCTTACCGTCAATTCATCCGATAGATTTCAGGGTCAAGAAGCAGACATTGTCGTGTTGTCCATGCGAAACGGTGGGCGAAAAGGGTTCCTGGACAGCCCTAACCGGATGAATGTGGCGACAACGCGAGCTCGTGAATGGCGGATTATTGTCGGGAATTATGATTACTTTTCGGGAGAACAGAAACCAAATCGGGGATCGAAATGTAAAGATCCCATGTTGAACGCCTTTGCAAAGGCTCACAAAAAAGTCTCTTTAAAGGAGTTGAAACAATGAAAATTCAATTGAAATATACTGGAACTGTGGATGTTTACGACATTAACACAACCTATGCAGCCTCAACAAGAGCCCCTGGTTTACAGCGACTTTGTCAATGGGCCATGGAAAATACAGGTAAACTCGATGAAGACTCCATTCGAGAAGAATATTCTCAATTATCATCTGGTGCAGCTCGAAATTTATTCCAAAACGGGATCGTTTCGGAAGTATGGGATGACGATGGGACCTTAACGGATGAAGGCGAAAAGGCTGCAGAAACGGGTGAAGTCATGATCAAAGAAGTGGGGCCTCTTCGAATCTGGGTTTTTGACCACCCATCAACTGGACCCATTCTTCTGCATGCTGACCGATTGACTGCCCTACCGATGGGTGACGCTGCACCACAAGCTGATCACTCACCAAAAGTGTTGGAAAAAATCTCACAAAATGGTGCCTGCATTAGCCTCCTTTCGGGGGATAAAAAGCGGTGGAGTGTTCACTGGAAGAAAGGCGTGTGGGCATCGGTTGAGAAGTACAGGTCTCGGGCAGATCTTGAATGGCAATGGACTCTTAACGAAGAGAATGAATGGTTTGCAAAACCAACACTTTCCTTGCGTGGCACCTTCTTGGGTACCACCAAAAACAAGGACCAAGACGGTAAGTCGTTTCGAACAACATGTGCCAACGCCTACGAATTCGATCCTGCTGAATGCATTGCTACGTGGCTAAGCCAGGGCCGTTTTTCGAAGAGCCGATGGGATCAGAATCTACACGGAATGCGTCGACGCTTCGATGAACTCGACACCACCGAGCGCCACCGTTGGACCGTTCACATCGGACTAGAATCCGAAGAAACAGGGCGATGGGCTGGCGAGGTGAACATTGAGGATATGCCACTCTACGCTTACAACAACGAAGATGCTTCTTTGTGGATTCAGTATTTAATTCGGGAACATGTGCAAGGCTACACCACCACTGGGGGTGTGGAACGACTGCTAACTGAGTTCATCACCGCCTCGCCGTTTGGTTGGCTCGACAAGAAGAAAATACAAACTCAAGTCCACAAATTATTAGATTCGAATAGAGCCGACCAACGCCTCTCTAAACTTCTTTCTGCTGGAGATGACCTCGGGTCCATGGCGTATGTTCCAGAGGTTACTCAACAACGGCAGGGCATATCAGGAAATATCATTCATGATGGAACCAGAGACTACTCTTCGTTCGCTCTAGCCCTCACAGAAGACCTTGGAGGAGAATTGAAGCGAGTTACGGTTGTCGACCGTTATGTCTATCGTTCGACATCAATCAAAAAGTTCGGTGCCTTTTCCACAGCCTGTAGTGAACTCGGAGAGGGTGTTGAAGTGCGTTTGCTTACCAGCGAAACCCCATATCTCCAAATGTCTACGGATTACACAGATGAACAAGCTCGGGCAAAATACGCTAGCAAACTGGCGCCTCATTGCAGTGAAGTTCTGTTCATGGAGTCAACAAAGGGCGTTATGGCACCACACAACCGTTACATCATTGTTGAATCGAGCAGCGAAACCCGATTTTTTGAAGGCTCAAACACACTTTTCCAAGGAGAGGGCGAAAAAAGATTTATTCTGGTCAACCGGATTCTTGAGCCCGACCTATTCAAGCATCTTGAATTGCCGAACATCAAGGAGGAAAAAGCATGACTGAAAAAGATTTGATTCAACCCTATGCCAACACACTCGCCGTCGGCCGTACGTCAGAAACCATCGATGCTGTTTGGATGCGAAACAGCAGGGATTCATCGACAACGGAGGCAATTGCCCCGTTTTGGTTTACTGGACCCGAAAACTCGCTGCGAAACACACTTTGTAGCGCCATCGCAGGAGCGAATGAACGTGTGTTCATTTCATCCTCATACCTCTCTGATCCTACGGTGATTCAAGCCGTTTCTTCGGCTGTAGAGCGTGGAGTGCGGACCTACCTTCTTCTTGACACTGCAGGATTTGAAGAAGTACTCGCAAATTCTGTTGCCAGCCCACTTCATGGAAGTGCATTGATTCGAGAAAGGGATACTCGGGGCATGGACGTCGCCTTGGTCGATTGGCACCTTCCCAGCAAATGGGGCATGGTAATGGCTTGTTCGTTGGATTTGACACTTTCAGCAACCGAAGGAGGTTGGGGCGTAGAACTTGATGGTGAGCAAATCGATGAAATGCAACGGCACATAACCCATGAATTCTGGAGCACGAAAGGGACTCGAGAAGTATTGGCAACTGAGGAAGTCAGTCAACCTCCGTTAGTTGCAGAAGCCCCTTTCGTCCTCAAGCCACTGCTCAACGGTGATTTTATCTGTCGTTCTCAGCATTCTACCGAGGGGCATGATGCCTCCTCGGAAGATGCGTTTCGCACCATGAAAAAATGGACTCATATTAGCAACTCATTGAGCTCACAACAAAGTGTGGCACTGAAAGGGCAATTGGTTGAGTTTGCAGAGAATTCCAAAATATCCGTGTTTTCAAATCCTGAACAGCATCAACCGTTTACGGGGGCTTTTGCCCACAGCAACGCATCCGTGTTATTGGCGATGGGTAAAAAAGCCTTCATTGCAGGATGGGATCGGAGTGCTGAAAGCGATTGGGGTAGTCTCTTGATGTTGAACGACGATCAAAACGCAGCCGCCAAAATATGGATTGAAAAACATGTAAAAGGAGCGCAATGGATTGGAAATGACCAACTCACCATAGGAGATATCAGTGATGAAATCCATTGGAACGGTCGTCGTATGACCGTTTCTGAGGTTCAAAGTATCGATTTGAAAACGATCACACTTGAGGAAATGCCTGATTCTCAGGAAACTTTAGAATCGTTCAAGCCCACATTTGAACTCCCCATGGAGGAATTGGCTCGTTCATGCAACGTGACTTGGAATGTTCAGCCACCGACACTCGCTCAAAGCACACCTCAGGATTCACTTCATCTTGACTGGGAAAATGCCAAAAACGTTCTCAATGACCGTTTATCAGCGCTTGATCAGGCGAATCAACCTCCGAAAATCGCTCTCTTTGGGCGAAAAATAAAGGCGTTGCAAACTAAATTAGACAACGCAATGGAGGGCGTAAGCACATTGAGAACCGTCAAGGCCCTCATCAAGATGAAAGACGAGGTCGAAGGACTCACTCAGAACATCTTGACGAATGCCAAAGCAATGGATGAAGCGGAGGCTGAAGCTGAAATCGAGAAAGCCAAAGAAGTTCAGATGAAAAAGCATCAATCTAATGTTACGAAAGCGGAAAAAACCGTGACAAATCTTCAAAAGAAACTGAAGTCGCTTCAAGATGAACAGAAGGCACTAACGAAACAAGTTGCAAAATCAAAGAAAGAGGAAGAAAAGAAACGGATCAAGGCAGACCTTGAAACACTTGAACGGACGACTTCCAGCGTGGAGATTGACCTTGCTAAAGCAACTCAAGAAAGCACTGCAACCTTCGCATTCAAACCTCCAAAAGCCAACACTTCCAACAAGAAGAACAGCGGACATCTGTTTGTTCGTGAAAAAGACGGCCAACTCCTGCCGTTGACCGTTCCCGCAGAAGACCTTCCTGAAACAGGTGAATTGTATGTTGTAAACGAGCAACGATGGCTAGGAATCCAACGATGGAGTCAAATTGAAATCGCCAAAAAAGAAGCGAAGCGGCTGAAGGCGCAGCTCGCTGTAATGGAGGGGAATTCTTGAAAGAAGAACGAATTGTTGTAACCATTGATGCAAATGGTGCCATGACGGCCAAAACAACCGGCATCAAAGGCGAACGCTGTATCGAGGAGCTGGAAGCGCTTCTTTCGGAACTGGCTGAACTTGATGAAGTGCAACACACCCGTGAATACAAGGAAAAGGATACGACGATTCGGCACACGACTCAACAACGCCAACGACTAGGAGGCGGGAATGAATGAGCGGTGTCTGGCGAGAGAAAAGCGTGCCGATGGTCGACCAAGAATGCGCCCATTTAGCTCTAGAAACGATTGGTGCTGTAGTAGCCGACACGTCTCAGGCTCAATGCAGCGTGAGAATCGGTGGACGAACATGGATCATGAGCCACACCAACGGGCGGTATGCGATTCGATACAACGCCCGACAAGCCGGGAGTCGCCCGTCATGGATGGACGGACTTGGTGAAGCTTATGCTCGCCAAGTCCAGTTGAAACAAGAGCGACTGGCTCGGCGAGAGCAACTCACAACCTTAGATGCGGAACGTGAAGCGATCCGACAAGAACGAATGGTTATGGAAACAGAGCGAAAAGCCCTGATTGAAACTCGAAAAGCCACCGTCATTAAGCAAGCAAAAGCCCTCGGCTATCGAGTTAAGGAAACCGTCCAAAACGGAGAGGTACGCTTAGTACTTGTAAAATCGGGATGAGGATGAACATGAAGATACAGATTGGACATACATTGGAAAGCAGTGAAATCTACGGACCTGGGCTTAGAAGTGTCCTTTGGGTTCAAGGTTGCACACTGGCTTGCAAGGGTTGTTGGAACACACAATATTGGTCATCGACCGGTGGCATAACAACATCAGTGGACGAAATTGTGGAAAAATGGGCATCTACTCCGGAATTAGAGGGCATCACCCTTCTGGGAGGTGAACCACTCCAGCAAGTTGGTCCCGTTCATGCCCTTATTCGAGGTGCTCGTCGAATGGGCCTCTCAGTTTTTCTTTACACGGGATACGAACCGGAAGAATTTAGCACAGATATGCTCGATTGCTTCAATATGAGCGACATCGTGGTCACCGGCCGATACGTTCACGAACTGAGAAACACAAACCTTCGGTGGCGAGGTTCAACCAACCAAATCGTTCATTTTCCTACACCCCGCTACCAGGCCCTTGACATTGAAGAACAGCACGAGGTCGAAGTCCATCTATCCAGTGAGGGAGAACTCTCGGTGTATGGATACGCCACTGACGAGTTCCTTACATCCATTGAGGTGAAATCATGACTGAAGAAGATCAAGAACAAAAAATAGGAACCATAGAAATATACAACTCTGACAAAGGGTTTGGGTTTCTCAAAAACGGCCATTTCTTCCATATTAAGAAGATTCCTGAGGAAATCCACCCCTTTCTAGAAAAGGGTTTGAAAGTAAATTATACAGAAATGGAAGGAGACAAGGGGCCGATTGCTATTATTTCATCAACCGTAGAAAAATTACAGAAAGAGGTATTCAACGGTGAATACACCATTTTCGACCCCCAAAAAATTACATGTCAAGAAACCATCGAAAACATCCAAGCCACAATTGAACAGAGAGGAGCAATCTTAATTCCGGGCATATTGAGTAGGTTCCCAGAAGATTTTGGGGAAGTCAAGAAATACAAAGAGAAAAAATTAGTGATAAAGATTGAGAAGTATCTTAAGAAGACATTCAGCGACTCAAGTGTTGCAATTTACGACCTCTTTTCTGCCCAAAAGAAAGGAAGTATTACTTCAATCATAGGACATCCGTTCTTACAGGGAGTTTCACCATTCGCTTGGCTCATACGCAAAAAAAGCGTCGATGTATCCTTCAATCCGAGAAAGGGAATTCCTGATGCATTGTTGCAGTTCATCTACTCCCATATCATCGAAGATCATCAGGATTGTTGGACCATTGTTGGAGATGAAACCGGTGACTTAGGAGAATTCATGGGCGAGCAACCCGACAATCATCAAGCCTCAATGGGTTGGGTTGTCATTCCACCTAAATCAGATTTACCTAGCCTACCACCATCCTTTCATGTATTTGAAGACGAGGAACACATGAACATGGCCACCGATCACCTTCTTAGTTCACAGGGAGTCCAACTTTATCAGTTTCAATACGCATCTGGAACAAGAATCGAGGGTGTTCCCTTAGAATCAGCTCAAAGACACTTGAATTTCTGGAAGGATACATTGCCACTTCTGTTAAACAAAATTTCTGAACATTCTGAGGGAATTCCAAAGGTTCGGATTTACATCGAAACAGTGGGTGAACTCGAACCTGGAACCAATCCAGTCACTGCCCTTCTTTCAAATTGGAAACTCGCCATGGGCGATGGTTGGGTGAACATCGAAAAGGCAACGGTTCTTGCAAAGAGTCCTCTCGAACATCCATGGCTTGGTTATCCTGATGCCGTTGGCTTCATCAATTCACCGAAATCTTGGAATAATCCGGAATTGAAACCAAAGATTGCTCAACTCAAGAAGCGATTAGTTGAATCGCCATACCGTCAATACGAACTCGGTAAAATCAACGGACTGTTCATGACACCCGGCCAAACCCCAGTTCAATTTGTGAAGGCACTCTTTGATTTCCCTCAGCGAGATATGAAGGAATACATCGTTGAATACTACGGGCAGCAACTAAGAAAGCGAATTCAAGTGTTGAATGGACGCGATTGGCATACGATTCTAGAAGAGATGGAACAGCATTCTGGTGCTCTTCAAGGCCAAAACGCTACTTCCGTTATCTTCGATCATACGGATATTGAGGCTACATTGTCTCAATTGAGAACAGACTCGTTGAAATTCAACTTCTTAATGGCCCTTTTGGGCTGTTCAAACCACAACGGTGATACAGAGCGTTCCCAATTTTGTAAAAACAATATTGTTACATTGATGGATTCTGAATTTGAACCTACTCGGCAACAAAAAATGCATTTCCTCAATCTGTCAAATGGAGCAAACGACAATGAATTTGATTTCAGCATTGATAATGAAGAGATTTTCTCACTTCTCGAAGAGGTCAAGGATGGATTCCAAAACGATGATGAACGCAAACTTGCAGGGGCATATGCTCTAACCCTCGGACTTCGCTGTGGTGAAGACGACCTCAACATTGCATGGGACATAGAAGAACTTCTGCGAGGGGACTCATGTAGGGATCCTCTTGGCACAAATCACGCAAGGCGACTCAACATCAAAGCGGAACTCATGCTTGCGAAAGGTGAATATGTCAAAGCTCGGAGCTTCATGGAAGTTGAAATACCTGAAGAGATCGAAAATTCACTTCCAGACCTGCTTCGACAAGACGGCTTTTTTGTGGCAGCCCTCATGAAAGCATGCGCTCTTAGTGAAGAAGATGCAGGGAAGTTTGAGGAATACTCAAGCTATGTTCCTGCCTTGTTGGACAAAAGGCACCCATCTCAACGAATTGCCTACTGGACAGCACGTTGGGCATGGCAAATCGGACGAGAGAATGATTCAGTGGTGCAACTTTGCACAGAACATCTCATTGAATTAACAAAGCAAGAAATTTTCACAAAAGAAGCACCCGGAGTAATACTCTCATGTGAACTTCTCGACATACACATACTCGGCTTGGTTGAGTTTGATGTTCAAGGATTCCATCAAACCGTCTTGGAAAATTCAACCGCATCAACCAGGGCTTGGGTCGAAGAACACGCACCAAATGATGACGATTGGTTGGCTCCTTTAACGTACAATTACCGATAACTGTTTGAGGACAAATTTGAGTACTTTTGAGTTATTCTTGCTTGCTAAACTTTGCAATTTTAATTACATATAATTTTTATCAAAGAAACGACGAGGGGTCATCAGTCCTATGTCCGAAAAGATGTCTGGAAAAGAATTGGTAGTTGCAAAAACGCTGCACTGTGAGCATCGCTCGTTTACAAAATCGTTGTTTAGAAAATCTAAGGTCCCAATCACGTTATTCTCAAATGGCACATTGTACACTGATAGTAACGATCCTCTGTCGCACGAATCTACACGCCAGATTAACATTAAGGGAGCCAATGTAAGATATCATTTTTCAAACGAAGGTCACAAATTCACATACAGAGTATCGACCATCATTTCTCTCGTATCTTCACTCTTATTGTTTGGACTGGCCATGGCATGGACTGACAGAATCCTTCTCGGAGATTTAGGCAATGGAACTGGAGATTTACTCCAACATTTGTTCTACTTCTGGCCTGTAATTGTGTGGATAATTATTGACTTCGCAAGGGATAGAATTGGCGAGCAAGAAAAACTTGAGATCACTTACGAACAGGACAAAACAATCTTACTAAAAGGCGATTTACCGTTTCAAGGAGAACATAATTTCTCTGCAATGATGATTTGTATCAGCATTGCTACAACAGCAATCGTCATCTCACCTGAAGACGGTTTATCCGTTCTTTTGTTTGGTTTATTATTTTGGGGTGTAATCTTATATTCATTATTCTCAGTCTTACGTTGGTTTCTCGCCACGCATGAAGAGGATAAAGAACGAAGCCACCAAGACTTAATCCAATTCTATTTTGCAATCATGAACATCAAGGAAGGAGAAATAAAGGTAGAACAATTTGAGAATAAAGAGGATTTCAAAAACATCATCACCATGAAGGAGAAGCTTACTGTGTATCAAAAAATCCTTGATCAATCTAAAGCATCTAAAGACATTTTTACATCGAACTCCCCTTCTCTCGTTGTTATAGCAATTGGAGCAACTACTGAGTATCTCATGATGCGAGCGTGTGAATCATTGGGAGTCATCCGTAAGAAAAACGCACGCCCGACCCTTCAAACATTTATTCATGAATACCAAACTAAGGCGAAAATGGATGACAAAAACATCTCCCAAGTTAACTTGATTCGAGAGTACCGTAACAGAGCGACGCACAGTTTCAATATTGATTGGGATGAGTCAATCATTGTTATGAAACAGTTTACAAATTTTGTAGAATGGTATGCCCAAGAGTATGCCAATATATTCGAAGAATAATTTCCGCCTGGTAACAGTCAACCTCTCGATTTAGCGGGGACAATCCGAACTGATGGAATTAGAGTCCCCGCTCCCATGAGTGAGGATGTGAATGGTGGCGATTCTCCTCTCGATAGAGCGTGGACGAACCGAATGGCTACGATTAGAGTCCCCGCTCCCATGAGAGAGGAAGCAAATGAAAACGAATAACCTCTCGATTTAGCGGGGAGCACGATAAAATCTGATGTCTACAGAAGTGGTCCCCGCTCCCAGACTTGAACTGGGGACACCCTGATGTCTGCTGAGACGTTTGTTTTTACACAACTACAGTCAGGTGCTCTACCAACTGAGCTAAGCGAGGTATTCCAACGCACCAACCTCCAC
>Ga0209716_1001706_pt1 | contig 15889 bp, 14 predicted proteins | sample COGITO_mtgs_1205_FD_184811 | JGI IMG/M metagenome (GOLD analysis project Ga0209716, IMG submission 184811) | Pelagic marine microbial communities from North Sea - COGITO_mtgs_120531 (SPAdes) (version 2) | ecosystem: Environmental > Aquatic > Marine > Epipelagic ...
GTGTTTGATTTAAATACAGTGTAAATATAACAAACAAAACAAAACCCTTTGGTGATATTTTGAGGGAACACTTTGTTATTCAACTTATTTTTACGGTCTTTGTACTCGATTGTAGGCGGAGCTTTTTTAAAGCTACTAATCGTAAAACAACTACTTTAAATAGAATGCAAGAAGGAATAAAATCTCAAAACGAACACGTCTTATACGAAGAGGAGTTGGTTACAAAAAAAAGCAACACTATGCTAGAAAAGAAAACGATTACCCTCATTGCTGCAGCTGCAGAAAACGATGCTCTTGGTAAAGACAATGACTTAATCTGGCACATCTCGGAAGACTTAAAACGTTTCAAACGACTGACTACAGGGCATGCAATAATCATGGGACGAAAGACCTTCGAATCCATGCCAAAAGCATTACCCAATCGTACTAATATTGTGTTGACAAAAAATGCTGCTTACAAAGCGGAAGGAGCGGTTGTTGCTTCTTCAATTGAAGAAGCCTTGGCGTTGGCTGAAGATGACACGCAGCCTTTTGTAATTGGAGGAGCTCAGATATACTCGCTCTTTATGAATCATTGCGATCGAATTGAGCTCACAAGGGTACATCACGAATTTGATGCAGATGTCTTTTTTCCAAAAATTGACAACTCAAAATGGAATATTAGCTCCGAAGAATTTGTATCAAAAACAGAAAACCAACCTTACGACTACACCTATATAACTTACGACAAAAAATAACCTATGAAAGCATTTTTATTTCCTGGACAAGGAGCTCAATTTCCTGGAATGGGAAAAGACATTTACGAAGCATCTGAAGAAGCGAAAACCTTATTCCACCAAGCCAATGAAATCCTTGGGTTTAATATAACGGATATTATGTTTGGCGAAGATGCAGACGCATTGAAACAAACCCAAGTTACGCAACCGGCTATATTTTTACACTCTGTTATTTTGAGTAATGTAATGGGTACATCATTCAATCCCGATTGTGTAGCAGGTCATTCACTGGGAGAGTTCTCAGCTCTAGTAGCTGCGCAGGCACTTAGCTTTGAGAATGGACTAAAGCTGGTTCATCAGCGAGCATTGGCCATGCAAGATGCTTGTGACCAAGTTCCTGGAACCATGGCTGCTGTATTAGGTCTCGAGGACCATATCATTGAAGAAGTTTGTGCAAGCATAACAGGAATTGTAGTCGCTGCAAATTATAACTGTCCCGGTCAGTTGGTTATTTCTGGAGAAAAAGAAGCCATTGCTTTGGCATGTGAAGCCATGAAGAAAGCTGGTGCAAAACGTGCACTTCCTCTTCCGGTTGGAGGAGCGTTTCACTCTCCTTTAATGGAACCTGCAAAAACAAAACTAGCAGCTGCGATTGAGAAAACTAATATTCAGGATCCAATTTGCCCGGTGTATCAAAACGTAGTTGCAACTGGAATTACAGATGCTGCAACTATTAAAACGAATTTAATCGCGCAACTTACAGCTCCCGTTCGCTGGACGCAAAGCGTGCAACAAATGCTAAGCGATGGTGCCTCTTCCTTTGTAGAAGTTGGACCCGGAAAAGTACTGCAAGGTTTGGTGAAAAAAATCGACCGCTCCGCAGAAACAAGCTCGGGAACGATCGGTTAAATTATTTGTTTTTATAAACCACTCCGTTTTTCATCACAAAGGTGATGTTTTCTAAGGTTGCTATTTCATCCAAAGCATTGGCGTCTGAAGCAACGATGTCAGCATAAAATCCTGCTTTTATTTGTCCTAGTTTATCTTCGTTATCCAGTAAAGCTGCATTGACAACAGTAGCCGATTGAAGCGCTTCGCTAGCTGGCATTCCAACCTCAACCATATAGCCAAATTCTTTGGCATTGAGTCCATGAGGGAATACGCCTGCATCTGTACCAAAAGCAATCGGCACTCCAAGACCATAGGCTTTCTTGAAAGTCGCTTGGATTTTTGGTCCAACTTTCAATGCCTTAGGAACTATAATAGCTGGATAATACCCTGGGATTTTAGCTTTTTCGACTACCTGTTTTCCTGCGGTGATTGTAGGAACCAAATAAGCTTGTTTCTCTTTCATCAATTCCATGGTACGTTTACTCATTAGCGTTCCATGTTCAATGGTTTTAACACCAGAAGCAACCGCTCTGTACATACCTTCATCTCCATGGGCATGAGCAGCAACCTTCATTCCATAATCTTTTGCCGTAGTCGTAATAGCCTTGATTTCTTCTTTTGTAAACTGTGGATTTTCTCCACTCTTTGCTACACTTAAAACTCCACCCGTAGCAGTTATTTTTATCCAATCAGCTCCATTTTTATATCGCTGACGCACTGCTTTTCTTGCATCTTCAACAGAATTAACAACACCATCTTTGGGTCCGGGATCTCCTTGAAAAGCTGCTTTGTTTCCGTTGGTTGGATCTCCATGTCCTCCAGTGGAGGCTAAGGTTTTTCCTGCAGTAAAAATACGTGGCCCAGGAGTTTTTCCTTTGGCAATTGCATTACGTAGGGCAATATTTACTCCTGAACCACCCATGTCGCGAACGGATGTGAACCCAGCCATAAGAGAACGTTTAGCATAAACCGCAGCATCATAAGCTACATCTGCTTCGTTTAAACGGTATCGATTCAAGTATGCCTGCGGATTCGATTCCGATTCAATATGCACATGCATATCAATAAAACCGGGGTATACCGTTTTTGTTTTCAAATCAATAAGCTGTATAGCGTCAGAATCAGCAGCAGTATAACCTTTGTTGATTTCAGTAATTAGGTTGCCTTCTACTACAATGGTTTGTTCTTTTTTCATTTTCCCTGATGCACTATCAAAAACTTGACCGCAGTACAGGTATGTTGTTTGTGCTACTAGTCCGAAGGACATTAAAAAAGATAAAACGTAAATAATTTTCTTCATAATAGTAATGTTTTGGATGAAGATACTATTTTCGCACATACTTTAAAACGACTTCCAATATCAATTTTGACTTTTGAAAAAAAAACTAATTCATTTCTTATCCACCATTTTTCCCAACGTATTTGTTTCTATCGCGTATAAACACCTTACAACTCCACAAGTTCACAAGTTACGTCCACACGAAGCCCTCATATTGAACAAAGCTGAGCAAACTGATTTTCCTTTTGAAGATTTTATCATAAAAACATATCGTTGGGGAACAGGATCTAAAGCGGTTATATTAGTTCACGGTTGGGAAGGACAAGCAGGTAATTTTGCAGATTTAATTGAACTTTTAATTGCAAATGACTATACCGTTTATGCTTTTGATGGCCCAGGACATGGAGCAAGTTCAAAAGGTGAAACAAGTCTTTTTAAATTCACTAGTCTGGTTGGTGCACTAATCGAAAAATACAATGTTAAAAAAATAGTGAGTCACTCTTTTGGAGGTGTTGCAACTACAATTCACCTAGGTAGGTCTCCTGAAATTGCTATTGATCGATATGTATTGTTTACTACACCCAATCGTTTTGAAAACCGAATTGAGTTTGTAGCTGAAACGGTCGGTGTATCCGATCGAGTAATAAAAAGGCTAATAAAAAAAATAGAGCAGGAAGAAGGAATTATTGTCAGTGAAATGAATGTTGCAGAATATGCTGTAAAATCCCAAGTTAAAAAAGCACTCATCCTACATGATACAAATGACCGCGTTTTATCTGTAGAACAATCGAAAGAAGTCAATGCACTTTGGGAAGAAGCTACTTTGGAAGAGGTCACAGGAACAGGACATTACAGAATTTTGAGGACAGAGACTGTATTGAAGAGAGCCTTGCTTTTTTTAAATAGTTAAACTCATTAATTAAAACTACTACACCAAAAACTCCTTGATCTTAAGCGTAATATGCTCCACTTGATCTAGAGTTAATTCAGAATGCATAGGAAGGGAAATTACTTCTTGTACCAACTGATTGGTTACTGCAAAATCAGCTTCATTATACCCATCGTGGGTATATGCTTTTTGGGCATGTAACGGAACTGGATAATACACTCCACACGGAATATCATTCGCATTTAGAAATTGCACTAAACCGTCTCGGTCGTGGTTTATGATACGCAACGTATACTGATGAAATACGTGCGAATTACAATCTGCAAGACGAAAAGGAGTTATGATGTTCGGATGATCAGAAAGCAATTGCGAGTACTGAATCGCTGCAGTTTTTCTTCGTTCATTGTAATAATCGAGATACTGTAATTTTATTTTTAGTACCGCCGCTTGCATGGAATCCAATCGTGAATTCACGCCAACAACATCGTGATAGTAGCGCGTATACATTCCATGGTTTACTATACCTCGTATGGAGTGTGCTAAGTCGTCGTCGTTAGTGAAAATTGCTCCCCCATCGCCATAAGCACCTAGATTTTTAGAGGGAAAAAAAGAAGTTGCCGCAACATGACCAATCGTTCCGGTTTTTGCTTTTGTTCCTTCTTTATGTGTGTAGGTTACTCCCATACCTTGTGCATTGTCTTCAATTACAAACAGATTATGCTTGTGAGCCAATTCCATAATTTCGTCCATAGGAGCACTTTGCCCAAAAAGGTGCACCGGAATTATCGCCTTGGTTTTTGACGAAATTGCTTTTTCAATTTCAGCAGGACTAATATTAAAAGTTTTCGGATCTACATCAACCAAAACGGGTGTAAGATTTAACAGACCTATTACTTCTACAGTTGCGGCAAAAGTGAAATCGGCTGTTATGATTTCATCCCCCGGTTTTAAACCTAAACCCATTAAGGCGATTTGTAAAGCATCAGTTCCGTTGGCACATGGAATTACATGCTTTACACCCAAATAAGTCTCCAAATCTGCTTGAAACTCTCGAACAGCAGGCCCGTTAATAAACGAAGTTGTTTCTAGCACTTTTTGCAAAGCATCATCAACTTCTTGCTTTATGAAAGCATATTGACCCTTAAGGTCTACCATTTGGATAGGTTTCATTATTTTTTTTTCAAAGTTAACAAAAGAGAATTGCTTCTGAACTATCTTGGAATGAAGTATTTTTGAAAGAGAAGTCAGTGATTACAGGGAATTAGGCGAGGTCCCAAAAAAAAACTACAAATCAAAAAGCTTGAAATCAATTCTATAAATCTATTGCCAGACGCAGGGCGAGCAATACTATATCCTAAAGGTTTTATTCTGTGGGCGGTCAGTAAATTAAATTCTATCTGCTGTTTGAATCTCTTTTGGACTTGAAGCAAACAGCATTCTCTTTCCAAATTTAATGTCAAAATGCTGAATCTTGAGACTCTAATTATGCAATGGATTTATCCATTTAGTATTTGCTCTAATATAAATACAATTGATATGCATAGAAGCTAAAGCGAAATGCACTAAAGTGCATAGTTTTAACTATTTTTGAGGCAAATAACAGTAGATATAAAAATATTAGTTGATGGGAATAGATTTCGTAATAACATGGGTTGACATGGATGACCCAAAATGGAAAAAAGAATTTTATAAGTATTCAGATAAAATTGACAATTCCGTAAATGAATTATCTGAAGCTCGTTTTCGAGACTATGGTTTTTTGAAATACTGGTTCCGTGGAGTAGAAAAGTTTGCCCCATGGGTCAGAAAAATTCATTTTGTAACTTCTGGTCAAAAACCAGAATGGCTCAATACCGATCACCCAAAAATAAATATGGTAAGCCATGAAGATTATATTCCAAAACAATACTTACCTGTTTTTAATTCCAATTTAATTGAAATATACATACATAAAATTCCTGATTTATCAGAGCAATTTGTGTATTTCAATGATGATTTCTACATCACTAATCACATTGACCCAAAACGTTTTTTTGACAATGGGCTTCCTAAAGATATCGCTGCTTTTCGGAAAAACACAGGCTTATCTCAGTTCGAAAAAATGCTTAAAAATAACATCAGACTAATCAATAAGCACTTTGATAAGAAAGAAGTTTTTAAGCGGGACGCATGGAAATGGTATGACCCGTCTTATGGGAGCAGGGGTAGGTTAAACCATTTATTGAAGTTCTACAATAAGTTTATAACGCTGCGGACGCCTCATAATGCACAGCCGTTTTTAAAAAGTACTTTTGAAGATGTTTGGGAAAAATGTGACGAAGAACTCACAGCAATGTCGAGTCATCGATTTCGGAGTAATAACGACTACACGCCAGAGTTATTTAAGACTTGGCAGATCTGTAGCTCAAACTTTATCCCGTATAACACCTACAAGGATTCTAAAATGTTTCCGCTAATGATTAAGTCTAAAAAAGCTATCAAAGCTGTACGTGAACAAACCTATTCTTTGGTTTGCCTAAATGACAATGTACACATCAGAAACTACAAACAAACAATGGAAAACATAAATAGTTCCTTTGAAGCAATTCTACCGGATAAGTCTTCTTTTGAAATCTAATTTCAAATACTTTTCTATTTTTCAAATTTGGATTTCACAGGATACATTTCTTTCAAAAAAGGCTCAACTTGTGCTCGGTGTTCATCGGTTGCATGTTCTGAGTCATTAATGCAAAATAATTGAGGATTGTTTTTGGCAATATATTTCTGAAAGTTTGTGCGATGTACTCGTATTCTCGTAGATTCTTTTCGCTTAACATATTTTAAAATCCCAGTCTTATTGGCAATGCCATAATAATTAATCAACATCCTATGGATGTCTGTTTTATCCCTAAAACGATTAATATGAGTAGCTTGAATTTCTTCTTTAAATATATCTTCAACAACAGCTTTATAATCACTTTTCAAGTAAGCATTAATATTGTGGTGATCTTTTATGGGATAAATAACATCAAACTTTTTATAAAAAAGCTTGTAAGCGTTTTCGATGGCTAACCGGTATGGGTTAATCTTTATATTAAGAGCTCTTTTAAGATTGATTTTACACCTGGTAAAGGGATCATACATCACCCTCATGATGGGTTTCCCATCTTTAAAGAAAAAAGAGGGATCCAAATCTGCATTTACAAACATATCATCGTTAGCATAAATAAAATATTCTGATAATCCAGGAATTTTATATAAGAATTGCTCTATTATATTTGAATTAAATGAAGGGAGTATATCCTTTGGCATTATCTCAGCAAGATCAACTATTTGGATTTTTTGCTGATCAGCATTTAAAAACAAGGGGGTTTGCTCGTCTGTAACAATAAATATTTTCCGAATCCAAGGAAGGTGTTTTTCAACGGAACGCAAAGAATACTTTAGCTCTTGATTATCTACATAACGACCTACTGTATTCATTTTCTTAACTATAAATCGCTGCTTCTTTTCCAGCCATTTAGAGTCATTCCCATCTACCCATAAATAAACTAAATCAATACTAATATCCTTTACTCCCATATTCAATAATTATGATAAATCGATAATGACCTATCTATTCCAATCTATTCTTATGTTATGCTTAAAAAACATAATTAAGCGTGCATCAAGATTTCTAAAAAATGATTAACAAATTTACAAAAATTATTTCTATGAACTTGGTTTGTGTCGATCAATGTTTTAAATCATAACGCGCTGTAATACATTTAATTAAAGCTATTTATTCTGTATTATTGAGGTCAGGTTAATAATCTTTAAAAGCACCATACAATACAAAAAAACACGAGATTCTCAAGACTCATTTAGATTTTACTTGCTAATGAAATAAAAAATTTTGCTCAAATCAGAAAGCCTAAGTTGAATAATTTGGAGGTATTAGCTCTTAATTATACAATTGCATACACGCACACCAATACAGAATTACAATTATTTATACAGCAAGAAGGTTTTTATTTTGAATACAAAATTGAACAGAATATTTATATTAAAAAACGAAAAAAACTGTTTGATTACAATGAAACTATAATAAAGCGATTAAGCAAAGAAATCATAGGAATTTAAAAACAAGAATCGAATCTGAGAAAACTTATTAAAATGATTTTTTTGCAATTAAACAGACAGTTTCTTTGGGCTATTAATTATACTAAATCTTTCCTAGGTTTAGCAACTAAAATTTTTTCTAAAATAGCTGCTTTTAATATACCATTGGAAAAATCAAAACTAATTTAATCTAAATGCCCAACAGATATTAATAATTATCAATCCAATTAATAAAAGTGTTAAAACCAAAAACATCCATATAAAATGTTATTAATAAAGGGCTGGAATACTCATAATTTCTTTTAATAAACAAATGCCATTTTAAGCATTAAATCGTAATTTTAGGCACAAATTAAATTTTTATGCGATTATACTTATTTTTTGTTCTTGTATTAGCGGGGCTTTTTTTTGGTAAAGCACAAGAGAATTCTACCAATATCATTTTAATGATTGGAGACGGTATGGGATTGACACAGATTACAGCTGGAATGTATTTCAATGGTAACAAAACTTCTTTGGAGGGTTTCACTAGTATTGGTTTATCTAAAACACATTCTTCAAACTCACTAGTTACCGATTCTGCAGCTTCAGGAACAGCCATGGCTATAGGGGTAAAGACGCTCAACGGTGTTGTTGGGATCAGCTACAAAAACAAAACGCCAAAATCGATTCTCGAAATCAGTAAAGAACAAGGTTATCAGACTGCATTGATTGCTACTTCAAGTATTGTTCATGCAACTCCAGCATCTTTTTATGCCGACGTTGTTTCGAGAAAAGAATACGAAAAAATCGCATTACAAATGAGTACTAGCGTAGTAGACTACTTTATTGGTGGCGGGAAAAAGTATTTCAATGATCGGGAAGACAACAGAAATTTAATCAAAGAAATGAGCGATTACGATATTGTTTCTTCTTTGTCAAAATTCGATAATTCTACTGCATCAAAAATCGGTCACTTCACAAATCGTGATGAGCCGAATAAAATTGTAGATGGTAGACTTCCTCTAAAAGATGCAGTTCAAAGTGTTTTGAATAAATTAGACCGAGATCAAAAACCATTTTTCATGATGGTCGAAGGTTCACAAATCGATTGGGGTGGACATGCCAATGAAATAAACTATGTGATTTCTGAATTCAATGATTTTGATGCTGCAGTGCAAACGGTATTAGACTACACTATAGACCATCCGAACACCCTAGTAATTGTGACAGCAGATCACGAAACAGGTGGTTTATCAATCCCAAAGGGTAATATTAAAAAAATGCGTCCAAGTGTAGATTTTTCTACTGTTGGTCATACGGCTTCCATGGTTCCTGTTTTCGCTAAAGGTCCCTCTGCCGATACTTTTTCTGGAATATATGACAACACCTTAATTTTCACTAAAATGTTGAATGTACTGAATGAATAAGCTTGCGAACGGTTAATTACCAATATAATTACTGTTAATCATACTCAGCTAGCCGTAAAAAGCATTAATTATCCGTTTAGTTTAATGACAATGTTGATCCTTCAATTCACATTAAAAACAATGAAGGCCTCTGATTAAAATCAGTGGCCATCAACGTATACTTCCAGGATTTTACATCAAAATCTAAGACTTAGATGATGGATGTTATAGATGAGTTACCTTATTTGGTTCTCATTTTATCTATAATATTTGATTGAAATAATTTATCGCTCTCAATTACATCAAAAAACGAAGCAATATAATCTACAACTTCTTGGTGCTCTTTTGGGTTATCAAATTGAGTTTTAAAACCATCGATGATAGCAAAGAAAGCTTCTTTATTATTCAAGAACTGTGAACGTACATCATTCATTAAAGCTTCATCTCTTTTAAAACCTCTGTAGGCTCTATCTTGAATATCTCGAAGACCAAGGGCTTCGTTTGCAACAGCATAGCTAGGATCAACTAAACCAGACATATCAAAATCGTAAGGCAAAGGAATAATTTGTTTATCTGCATAAAGCAATTTGCCGTTATGCTGATAAGCCACAGAAAAGTCTGTGTTACCGATCATATACTGGAAAAAGATGTTTTGAACAGAAGCTTCTGCGTTCATTGCTAATGGATGAATAAAACGCTCAAAAACTTTACCACCAAAACGCTTAGCAACATTTTTATCGTCTTCTATAAAAAAGCCGTTAAGATCATGTTTTACTATTTTTTTTCTCTTTATTTCGTCGAAGTCAATAGCAACCTGTCTAGTCTTAAAGTGGTAAGGAGAAATAATTTCAAACAACTTATAACCTATTAATTCTTTAAGAATGTTATCATTTTTGTTTTTCTCTTGAAGACATGGAATTACTAGTTTTAATTTTTTATTTCCTTTAAAAATAGTTCCCTTGGCATCCGACTTTTTAATTTTCATCTTAATCGGAGGAAAATAACAAGTAGATCTTCTGAAATTACCACGGGCGCGAACACCTACATTAATATCATTCCAAACACCATCGATGGTTTTGAATTTCATTGCGGCATCAAAATAAATCGTGTCGTTATCATTCTTCTTCAGATCCCTGTTTGAGAAGCTAATCTGTATAGGAATGATGTCTTGTGTTTGGAATAGCACTTTTGGCTCTTCTTGCGCAAAAACAAAAGTTGTTGTACATAAAATAATTAATAATGTCTTCATTGGTTGCATAGCATTTATTTAGTTAATAGATTTATCAAATATAATATTTTAGAAATAAAAACATGAATCAATATTTTTCAATAATAAACAAGCGAACATTATTCACGCTAATCATTTCATTAGTAGTGCCTTACTTCTCTTATGAATTCGGAGTTGTCTATAATATTGACCTTACATTGATAAGCATTGCTATCATTTTTCCTTTGGTTTTTGCCATAAGGGGGGCATTTAGACGAAGAGAGAAAGCTTTAGAGCATTTAAGTAGATTTCGAGGCTCAATTTTAACTCTTCAACACTGTTTTGCTACGAACTCAAAACTAACTGATAACAAAAAAAATGAAATCCATAATACCTTAGCAGCAATAAGTGATAACCTATTGAATCACCTAAAGACTAGTGTGGTAACAATTCAAGAGGTTGATGCATCCATCAATAAGATTGAGCAGTTTGTTCATGATAACGATGAAGCAATTTCTGGCGGTTTCCGCTTAAAGATTTTTGGTTTCATGCGCTCACTTCACGAAGGAGCAGAAAACTTAGAAGCAATTCACATTCACAGAACACCGATTAGTTTGAAAGCATATTGTAAGATTTTTATTTATATGTTCCCATTGATATACACACCTACAATCATCAATAAAATTGGTATGGACGCTGAATGGCTTACTTATTTTGTTGTTATTGTAAGTGAATTTATTTTGATCTCCTTATATAATATTCAAGATCAAATGGAGTATCCTTTTGATGACGATGGGTTAGATGATATTAAATTAGACAACTTCAAACTCGATCGCTGAATATGTATCGACACGGCATTGAAATGTCATGAGAAAAGAGCATTAAATTTATTACATAAAAAAAGCCTTCTGAAAATCAGAAGGTTTTTTTTGTGCTGGTTAAGGCAGCCTAACTCTAATCTATTTCGGAGAACTAAAAAAAATACATTTCCTAAGAATCCAGTAACAGTAATACTTTAAGCCCAGCTAGAAGTCAAAAAAAGAGGGTAAAAGCTCCATCAATCACCTGTCTTTGTAATGTCAAAAAAATATTACTGTAAAAAGATTCAGAAACTAAAAAGTACCCCTGACGAAATTAGTTGTGAAAAACAAATAAAATTTTTTATTATTAATAAAAATCTTTTTATCCCTTAAATTTCAATTTAAAATAAATATGCAGTACTATTGAAGTATGTAAATTCATGTAATCTTGAATCAAATCATTAATTTAGCAAAAAAATACCATCAATGGCCAATATATTACTAATAATCGCATGCATCACAGCAGTTATTTTATTGTTTTTTTTCTGGTTTGCAAAACAGTCAATCAAATCGGGAATGTCTAAGGACGACAATCTAAATAACATCCCTGATTCTTGGGAGAAAAAATTAGGTTTAGTTTTCAAAGTAAAAAATTTCCTCATACTACTGCTTGGAATCGTCATAGGTCTACTATTAGACAATTCGGATTTTTTTTAATAAAAATTTAATAAAAATTCATGAGTTCAAAGCAATCAAATTTAAGAGCAATTTTATCAGTCTTCAATACCAGATTATTCATAATTCTTATGGAGACCATCGTTGTTTTCTATCTATATGACTTGTACAGGATCAACATCAAGGTTGACTACACCATAATGAGTATAGCGATTATCTTTCCTCTTGTTTTTTCAATCACCAGTGCATACCAAAGAAGACAAGATGCAATAACCTTGTACCTTGAATTTAGAAATAAGATCATTGATTTGACCAATATATTTTATGCAGTTGAAAGTGTGAAAGTTAAAAACTACAACGAATTATTTAACAGTTTACAAGAGGTGCAAGAGCTTCTCATTCAATATTTAACTCAGGATGAATCGGAAAAAACATTTGATGCAATTCGAGAGAAAAGAAAAAAGGTTCTTTTAATCATTGACAATCACAAAAAGCTTTTTAATGAAAGAGAAAAAGATAGTCTAATTCGAGTAAAAAACGAATTGTTTCTTTCTGCTGAAAAGATTCGAGGGATTAAGCTTCATGGAACTCCAATTTCTTTAAAAAAATACTGTTTGGTGTTCATTTACTTTTCACCGCTCCTTTATGCTTCCCAGTCTTTATTAAATCTAGAGAATGATTTTGTAACTAAATTTATGTCATTGTCTTTTTCTATGGTAGTTAGTTTTGTACTAATGGCTTTGTACAATGTACAAGATTACATTGAGAATCCATTTGATCAAAAAGGGCTTGATGATTTGAAAATTGATTTATTAAAAGTCAATCAATACGAATCGTTACATTCAAAATAAAGGATGATTTTTTCAACATACGAATGGCTTTGGCACCTACTGGAGTTAGGAGCTAACGATATTTCTTGGAAGATATATAAAACATAAGAAAGAAGATCATAAAGCATTTAGTGTAAAAATCCAGCCTACCTCAAAAAATAAACTCTCTGTTAAAATCATAACAAGAAACCTTCAGAATAAAAAACAAAGTTAAGGCTATTTAGTTGGAGAGCTCCAAAAAACAGCCATAATAAAAATCAATATACTAATAGTCAATGACTTATAGTTATATTGTTCTAACTCCTAAATAGCTCTGTAAGCCAAAAAAATATAGCGTGTGTCATTATCTAACCTGTTTAAATCGGAAGTATAAAATCTGCTTTAATCAAATAATCACTACCACATGTAGTGATAACTTTTTGACACCATCAAAGAACAAGCCATTTTCTGTACATCTACAGAATAAGAGGCACTTATAATTTTCATCTTTTATCTAGATGTTATTGGGTAACTATGGTTGAATGTAATTAGAACTGGTATTTACAATTTTCTTTGGATTTCTACTGCAATTTATTCTTCACACGAAAGAATAATAGATTGAAAATTATAAATGGTAAATTTTTTTAAGGATAAATCGTATTAAATACTATGAATAAAGCTTGTTAGACTCTCATCCTTTTGAATTTTAAATTTCTTTTTCAATCGATATTTTTTACTCTCTACAGTTCGGATAGATATGCTTGTTAGTCTGGCAATTTCATCTGTGCTTTGATTCATTTTTAAATAAGCACAAAAACGTAAATCGTTTTGAGTTAGTTTACTTGAATGTTCAAATAATAATTTAAAAAATCCAGGATATACATCTTCAAAATGTTTTTCAAAACGATCATTTAAATTTTCATTTTGTAAAAGATCTTTTATTCTTCGTTTGATTTGAGATGAAGGAATGGGAGTACTACTATCAGGATGATCAACGGAATCTAATAAATAATTTAAATTTTTATTTCGTTGAGAAATAAAATTAGATTTATTTAATAATTCCAATTTTTTATGGTTTAAATCATTTTCTACTATTATTTTTTGATTCAATATTTTTTCAGACTTCTCTTTTTCTAGATTATAGTTTAAACGAAGCGAGACAAGAGAAAAAGTTAAAATTATAAAACATATTATTAAAATGAATAAATAAGTATTGTACTTAATTTGACTTTCATTTAATTCTGATTTTTTTTTAAATAAAAAAATACCTGTTTCTAAATCACCCATTTTATTTAATACATCCAAACCAAAACCGGCTTTAGATAAATACAGTAAAGAATCCTTAATTTTAATAAGATTGGCATAATCTCCTTTTTCAGAATAGATTTTTTCAAGAACCTTAAGGTTGCTTTCCTTTTCTTTTTTATTTAGACTTAAATTAATTGATTTTATATTCTGCTTTGCAAGACTCATTGCTTTTTCATAATTTTTTAAGCCTAGATAACACTCTGCTATTTTGGATTGTATGAATGGGATATCATTAACAAAGTCAGCTAATAAATCTGAAGATTTTTCAAAAAACTCTTTAGCAACTTTATATTCTTCTTTTTTAAAATAATAGTTACCCATATTTACATATGCATATCCATAATTTCGTGTGATGTAGGTTATGTTGAAATCTTCACCTGAATAGCTAGTCTTTCCTTGGTCGTATAACCTTTCTATTTCAATAAAGTGCTTATTAACATTAAACATATTATTCTGCTCTATATTAAGACTCATAAGAAGTAGTTCAGAATATATTAAGTCTTCTGTCTTATTGTTTTTCTTTCTTAATTGGTATGAATTAAGGTAATATTCTTCTGCTAATTTATAATCGCCTTTCAACTCCTCAATTAATCCTAAATTATCATAAACAGTAGATAATCCGAAGTTTTTTGTAATTGTGTTTTCATATAGATTAAAATTATCTAAAGCTTCAGCATATTTTAACTTTGCTTTTCCGTAATCTTTATTTTTAAAATAAAGATTACCAATAGTAACTAAAACCCATGGAGGAAGATTAATGTTTTTTTCTGATCTTATTTTTACAGGAATAGCCTCGAATAGTTTAAGTGATTGGTCGAAAAAACCAATAGCATCTGCGTCTAGACCTCGGTAGAATAAAATTTCACCTATACGATAATAAACTGCATGAATACTTTGTGTTGGATTGGAAAGATCTGCAATTTCTAAAACTTGAAATCCAAAACTTAATGCTTTATCTGGTTTTGTATCTTTGTAAAGTAAAACGGAATCTTTTAAAGATTCTATCTTTGCATTTAGATCTTGCTGACTAAAACAAATATTACAAGCAATAAGTGTTATGAAAATTAATTTCAAAGCGTTAAATTTTTAAAAATGTAAACATTATTAAACATAAAGTTAAAAAAAAAATAATTTCTAATAATTCATATCTATTCATTTTAAGTGTTTAATAGATGTTTGTCTTTAATTTCGTTAGACTATTCCAATTCGAAATATTCTATTTTTATTCATATTCTTCTTACTATTTTAGTAAATTGATTATTAAATAAATTTTAATAGTAAATCTTTTTATATAAATTTAATTCAAATAGTTTCAACAAAAACAAAAACTAGCACTGCATTGATACTGCTACACGTTTTAAATTACTAATAATCTTGATTTAGAAAAAAACAAAGTCTTAGTGTATAATATTTGACTAGCACTACTACTTAAATAATTTTGGGCATTATTTTTTTATTCAAGTTGAAAAAATCTAAATCTGATTATGATTAATTATTTTAAAAGCGTGAATTTTAAGATAATTTAAATTCTTGTTAATTAAATAAAACAAATGATCAATCAAAAAAATAAATTAATTTAATTATCTAAAATTCAAGGATCTTAAAAGTAGACTTTCTATTCAATTGATATTCTGCCTCAGAACAACCGGGGTTGTCTAAACAAACGTTATCTATATTTTCTTCACCCATAGCTTTAATTATTAATCGACTCGAATTAACTCCTTTACTTGTAAGCCAATTTTTAGTTTTGGTTGCTCTTCTAAGAGAAAGATCTTTATTGTATTGAATTGAAGCTCTAGAGTCAGCGTAAGAGCTTATTTGTAATATCATATTAGGGTATTTAGTCA
>Ga0209716_1001715_pt1 | contig 15860 bp, 13 predicted proteins | sample COGITO_mtgs_1205_FD_184811 | JGI IMG/M metagenome (GOLD analysis project Ga0209716, IMG submission 184811) | Pelagic marine microbial communities from North Sea - COGITO_mtgs_120531 (SPAdes) (version 2) | ecosystem: Environmental > Aquatic > Marine > Epipelagic ...
TGTTTCCAATTTCAATAGCAGGAAGCTTTGAAGATGGGATTAGCGTTGTGTCATCACCTTTAGCCCATGTAGCTACTTGTGATGCTCCAGCACCGAAATCATTAGGATCTAGTCCTGGGAAAATTGTTTTTAAGTTTGGCATAATAAATTGTTTTTAGTTTTGACCGATTATATTCCAGCCGAGGGTTATGTTTACAAATATGAGACTAAATGAGCTTGTAGCGTCATCTAGCACTAGGTTGTCCGAATACTGACCTTGTAAGATATTTCCGTTAAGAGCTATCTCATTATCAATATTTCCAGATAAGTTAGATACATGAACTATAGCACCAGTAGTTGGATTAGCAGGTAAGCTCATTATGAGTCCTGTAGTTCCAGCAGGTATGATGTTTATAGCATCAGTAATCAAAGAAGCGTCACTAGCATCCATAGTCTTTACGTCTACAGATAGCTCTCCGCCAGAAGATGCAGAAGAGGAAGTAGCACCAGCTATTAATATGTATTCAAATCTTGAAGAATCAAATACAACAGCAGTGTCTAACCTATAGACTCTATATCCATCTTGAGTAGAAGAAATATATTCCTCTATATCATCTAGTCCTAAATCATTCTTTATGCCTGTCAGAGTATATACTTCATCCACTAGTATGTAAATGTAATCTCCAGAGTTAGCATCTATGTCTAAAGAAGTCCTGTCTGGCTCTACTCTAGGAAATGCAGATTGTGCCCATAAAGACAAGTCAGTTACCTGAGCTGCACTTAATGAAGCGTCTGTGAATACACCTATTCTAGGTGACTTAATACCTCTAACTTCAGTTCTGTCAAATACAGTAGTAGTTACAGAGCTATCTAAAGCAGATTCAAATGTAATAATACTTACCATTGAGATGAAGTCATCACCACTAGATACAGTTACCACATTATTATTTATACTACCATCAGAATCAGATCCCAAGCTATAATCTACGCTTTGGAATACCCATCCATTACTTGCTGGATATGTTGTAGGTAATGTTATATTACCAGCATCATGCAACTCGTAAGAGTGGTTCTGAGGTGTAACTGAGAAATTTGAGTAAGATAATAATACTTGAGCCTCTGGAGCTGTTCTTGATCCTACAGCTTCCATTCTGACCTTTAGAATTACGTCCCCAATATAGAAGTCAGTTCCCATCTCATTGAGTTCACTGATGTCTACACTTTCTACAGTTTGTATATATACATTAAACCCGTTGCTCTCTAAGTTAATATACTCATCGAAGTCAACGTCTAATATTCTTTGTATCTCAGATACCATAGCGTCTCTAGTCTCTCTAGTGTCAGCATTAATCTCTGAGCGAGTAACAGCTTTGATGCCTACGTAGTAATCGTATGAGCTACCTTGAGCGGTTACAGCAACCTCCTGTATATCGTTAGCGTCTATCTCGACGCATATATAAGGATAAGGTGTATTGTCTACAGGTTTACTTTGTATAATAGTATTCCATGTAGAGGGTATGTAAGGTACAGCAGCAGTTCTAAACTGAGCTCTTAATCTTCTTACGATTGCGGTTTTTAGTTGTGCAGTTCCTAACATTATATAATTCTTTCTAGTATTAATTCAGCAGTAAACTTGAATGCAGGTTGTAGCATATCTACAATTTGATACTTAACACCCTCACCCTCCATTTCAACGGTGTGGTCTTCAGTAAGCAATTCAACGTCTCTTGCGTCACATATTATTCTTTTTACTTGTACCGATCTGTATCTACCCATATAGTCAGTCCTTACACTTGGCAAGTCCTCTACGCAACCCCAAAACTCTATATTGTCTTGAGCTGTGTAGATGGGAAGTCCATCATCGTCATAGGCTTGATCTCCTTGAGCTCTGTTAGAGCGAGCTATAAAATAGTCCTCTCTAGTACCTATGTTCTTACTATCGAAAGCCATGGAATCCAAACACTTTAAATGGTGAAAGGAAGCTTCTCCAGTTAGTTGATACCTTCTCTGTTCTTGAGTGGTAAAGTTCAGCTACTAAAGCAAGTACTCCTGGCTTAATTAATGAAGCGTCAATACCAGACGTAGTGTATGTAATAGTCACTTTGTCGGCAGAGCCTTGCTCCAATTTAAAGAGGGGATTATCTAGCCCCTCTACAGTATAGTCGGTATCAACAGTCATAGTCTCACCATCAATCAATACAGTATCAACTGAAGCGATGGGGCTATAGCGTAAGTTTATAGCTTCGCTTATATTAGCAAAGTACTCACGTCTCTGTTTAGATACGATATCACTGTTAAGATATCTTTCCGCACGTATTCTAGCGTTTGGAATAATGCTGTTAATATAGTCATCATCTCTAGTGTTAGTTATACGTAGATAGTTTTTAACTTCTACTAACGTAACAGGTTCTGTGACACCTATAGTATTTATTATTTGATTGTCCATAATTCTTTGGTTTTAGTCCTACCAGGGGAGGTTTATAATATAGCCCCCTCCGAAGAGGGAGCATATATCAATTAATATTAAGCGTTTAACGCAAGGATAGCGTTAGCGAAAGTTCCGTTTTGGATAGCATCAGGCTTACCAACAACTAGAGCGAAACGACCATATATCTTTAAAGATACATTGTTTCTTTCCCAGTCATCACCAGTATAACCCATCTCCATTTTCATACCTTCACGAGTCACAAACTTAACCTCAGAACGGTCAAAGATGTAGAACTCACCAGCAGCAACTGCAGGAACTTCGATCAATTCAGCTCCACCTAAGAAAGAACGTACTTTTCCAGTAGCGTCTACAGTAGATTGTAATTGGTAGTGTCCGTCAGTACCTTTGATACCTTGTAACTTAGCGATTAAAGCTGGGTTAACAAATACAACCTTCTCACCAGTGAAGTTGATTCCTTTGAAAGAAGCAACAGCAGCGTTGATTACGTCGATTTCGTTAGCAGCAGTACCGTAAGAATCAGCTAGAGATCCGAAGAAAGATTCGAAACCAGCTTGATCACTTGGAGCTTTCCAAGATTCGATACCTTTAAGAGCATCAGCACCACCAGCACCATTTAAGATTTGACCATTGATAGTGTCAATTAAGTAACCTCTCATGTCTTCACGGAAGTAGTTCTCAAGGTTTGTAGTATCAGCTAACTCTTCACGTGGCACAGTTAAGATGTGACCCATTGTGATATAAGGAGTTTGTTGATCAGCAACAGAAAGAGAAGTCTTTCCGAAAGCAGCACCTTTAAGTTTTCCTCCAGAGTTGTCAGTTGCAGCTCCAGCAGAAGAGAAACGGTAAGAAGTACCAGTTCCAGTTTTAGCTGATAAGTATTTAGCAGCAGTTAATTGGTGAGGGTTAAATTCGATAGCGTCTTGACGATCTTCTCTAGAAGGAGTAGATGCAGCAGCAGCAGCAGATAAAGATACAGTAGAAGCATTCTTTACTTCGAAAGTAGCAGTAGCATTTTTAGATTCCATTACTTCTTTAGCAGAAGCGTCTAACCAAGATTTAAATTCGTTTGTTGGCATTGTTTCAGTTGATTTTGTGTTAAAGTTTTTAACCTCACTTGCAAGGTCATCGATTGATTTTTGTACTAGTTCAAGAGCAGCAGTATCTACTTTCCCTTCAATAGCTTCAGTTAATTGAGCAGACTTAGCTTCTAATTCAGCAGTAAAGTCTACAGATTTAGCTTCGATAGCTGCGTTAGCAGTTTCAACAGCTTTAGCTTCTAAGTTAGAAACTACGTCTTGTGGATTTAAGTTTTCCATAATAAATAATTAATTTTTAGTTAGTGCCTCATTTAAGGCGTTAAGAAATTCAAGGTTAGCATTTACTTCATCCTCCTTAGTCGGCTCAGTGTCGGTTTCCAACGGCTGAGTGACAGACTTATAAAGTTCAGCTAGTTTTAATAATTCAGCCTCATTTTGAAGCTTCATCTTTTTATCGCCAATATTCTTGGCAAGCATTTCAAAGCGCTCGATAACTTCCTCACGGTTGTCATCTTCACTCATATTTTTAACTTCGAGAAGTTTAGCTTCTGGATTCATAGGGATAGCTACAGGAGAGATCTCAAATAATTTGACCTCACTCAAGTCTCTACCACCATGGTTATTGTTATCCGCTTTCACTACAGCATAGCCAATAGAGAATGAGTCTACGACACCATCCTTCATGAGCTGCTTGTACTCTTGAGCACGGTCAGTTTTAGATAGGTATCCTTTAAACAATAATCCAGTATCATCTTCCTTCATTTCAGTTACTCTTCCAATAGGCTTATTCTGGTCGTGATTAGCTACCATGATAACACTACCTCCGTTCTCAGAGATAGTCTTATTGAATGCGCCCTTTTTGATTACGTCACCTCCACGGTCAACGTTGTCAAAGATAGCTCCGTATCCAGTGATTTCACCTTCTACGTTTAATGTACCTTTGACGGAAAATGTTTTAAATTCTATCATTTTTTATCGTCTTTTTTAGGTTCTTTATTCTTTTCTGCCTGTCCGTTCATGTCACTTATCTCGTCTTCATCTTTGACTACAGCCTGAGTAAACCCTAGGTACATATCGTCTCCTTTGAAGTCTCCGATCTTAGCGATATTAGGCATATTAGCCATAGCTCTGGCCTCGTTAATCGTAACCATACCAGCCGCTTCTTTGATAGCTTGGAATCTAAGTAACTTACCTTCCTGAATAGCATCGATATGAGATAGATCATAGTCTAACCATATGTCACCAAACTGAGGTGCAAGCCAAGCATTAAGACCATTCTTAAGTTCCTCCAACATAGGTGTAACGCAGTTTTCCCACAAAGCTAACCTTGCTTCCTTACCATTCTGATACGTAGAATCTTTCAGTCCTATTAACTGCGATGGGAAGTTAAGTACGTTACATATATCCTGAGCTGATTGCTCAAGTTGTTCGAACAACATAAGTGCCTCTAATCCACTAGATACGTCAATAGCGTCTAGGTTAGCATCAATGATTGGAATGTTACCAGTATTGTTGTTACCTTGTGCTTGCTTACGTAGCTTGTTCTTTAGTTGATCTAATGCTTCAGGTGAGAACTCGATTTCGTTATCCTTATTAATAAGAATCTTCTGAGCACCTTTGTTTTGCTGATACCATAACAAACTCGCTTTAGCGTCATTATATATCTGTATAGATTCTAATGCAGCTCTAAATGGAGATTGTCCAAATAGCCAGTTGTCCGACTGTTGGTAATCAGGGTTAGCGGCTCTCATCCACATTACGTCACTTGCAGGAATCTCGTTAGCACTTGTTTCAGTGTCCATTAAGAATCCAGAAATGTTTCTACCGTTACCAGAGATAACTTGTATCTCAGTAGTAGGTAGCATATACAATGTGTTGTACTTATTCTTGTTTATACCAGATCCGTATTCACCAGTAATAAAAGAGTTACCCTCTAATAAGTAATGAGTTGCAGCAGCTTCTGTTAAGTCACCCCACTTCTGTAGCGGATTAGGCTTGTACATAAGTTGAGCTAGCAGTGGAGAATTAATCTTCTCACCTTTGCTATTGTAGGCACACCATTTAGCCTTAGCTACGTTTTTAGCGATCATGTTGACGATAGAATAAACTACAGGATTCTTTTGGTATCCCTTCTCTATGTATGTCTGTAGATCAGCATCGTAATGGTTAACAGAGCCAATACGTTCAAGGAATAGTCTAGACTGGCGATCACCAAACTCTAGAGCTCCCTTCTTAGGCTTTTGTCTGCCTTTAAAGTAATCAAATATACTTGCCATTTTAATAAATTTTTACAGTTCGTTTTCCAGTAAACCTACCGAGAACATATCTAAGGCTGTCCACTAAGTGATCAGGCCCTTCATATTTATTCTCCATTAAGTTTCCGTCTTTATCTTGTTTGTATCTGTATGTAAGGAACTCATTCAATAAGTTCTTAGATCTCTCAGTAATGTACAGTGGCGTCTCATTAACTAAGTCAATACCACGCTTAATACTGTCAGGCCCCTTCTTACACTTTAGGATACTTAATCCTTTACTTCTTAACTCTCTAATCGTCTGAGGAAAGTTGTAGTCAGCGTATATCATAGCGTCATACTCACTCAGAGCGTCGTAGATGTCCGATATTTCTAAATCGGGCTCATATAGTAGCTCATCAACAATAAACTCCTGAGAATCGTTCCTATACAGTGCTACGGCTGCGTTAGGGTCTACGTTACCAAAGTCAAGTCCGATACCACACAATTGAAAACCTTCAAATGCTTTACCGTCTTTTCTAAATCCATCTTCTGGATTACCTTCAATAACCTTGTAGTCCTTTATACAAGCACCGTGCACCTGTCCCCATTCTCCAAGACCATATACTTTCCATTCGTTCATCATGTAATCAGAACGTGTAGATTGCTTCTCTAGGTCGTGGAAGTATTGTAATTGCACTTCACTAAGAGCTTCATTATCCTTAAAGTTAACTACTAACTGGTCGTGTATAACATCGTCCATTATGTAGTCGTTATACCAAAAAGGCCCACTTGGATTCCAAGATAATATTACCTCAGTCTCTGTACGTCTTTCTAGCTGCGTATAAACCTCAAATGATACACGGTTGGCTTCGTCAATAAACAAACGCTCACGACGAGGCCCCCTTGCTTTGGTTTCATCTTCTAGTCCAATAAATTCAATTATCGAACCATTCTTTAATTCATATATAGATTCACTCTTCTTCCAGCATTCTGGTTTCCAAGCGTCTCTTGATAATAATATGTTACGCAAATCACGAACAGCCCCCTTCTTCAAGTTAGCTAATGTATTCGAAGCAATAGTAATCCTCTCTCCAGGATTGTCTACTGCATCTTGATACAGTTTTGCTAGTACGTTAAACGTCTTTCCAGACGATGAGCCTCCATAGATAGCTTTAATCCTTTTCTCAAGGTCAAGTATCTTTTCGAAGCAAGTTGTTGGCTGCCATCCCATAATTATGCGGTTTTATCTTTCTTATCTTTGTATACTGTAAAGATAGGCTTATCAGCTTCAAACTTATCGTTAGCCTCTCTATCTTGAGCTCTAACTTCTAGTCCTTCTAGCTTAGCTATCATCATTAATATCTGAGCAGCTCCCTTAGGATCATCTCCCTTAAGCGCTTGATATTGGTGTTCTAGTTGGATAATACGTTTAGTACGTCTATCCTTAATCTGATCTTCTCGTACTTCCGTACACTTCTGCCAAGCCTTCTTCCAGTATTCAGAAGCTTGTCTTTCGCTAGAGATGTTAGGAAACTTTTCCAGAAACCATGTCAGGAATTGTTTACGAGTAGGGTCGTATGCGGAAACATATTCAGCAGCATCTAGCAGCATCTTTTGTCTCTCAGCATCAGTACCCTTAATGTATTGTTTTCTAGGTGATCTTTTCATATCTGTTATATTAAGCCCCCTCCGAAGAGAGGGCGTTATCATTATATTCCGCAGAGTCCTTGTTGACTCCAGTTCACTCCATTCCAATATCCTACCTCAGATCCATTTGAGTAGTATCCTGCAGAGGCTGCTACTGTAAGGTTAGAGTCAGTGTATATGGCCGAATTATTGGCTATAGGGGCTCCAGTTGTAGCTGTATAAAGTAGCACACCAGAACCTATTCCATTACAAACGTTGGAGCTAGAAGTACCTGTCTTGTATCCATATTGAGGATAAGACGTAACAGTGACAGCGTCTTGACTCCACGTAAGGGTGTCTAGAACCACTATCTGTGAACTTCCATAGTATAGAGTTATAGTTCCGCTTCTTGCGTTACCCGTGTTAGCAGAAACAGTCCAAGATAAGCTTGATCTATCTCCACATCCACTTCTAGTAGAAGGTGTTATACCTGTTCCACCATATACTACATTCCATTCTCCAACTCCAGCAGGAGTAGTTACTTGTATGTCATGTGTTCCGCTTCCGCCGCCTTCAGGTATATTAGTTAGGCTTCCTGTAATTTCGGACATTGTAGCAGCCGTAGCTGGCTGTCCGTATCCAGGTTGCGTAGTAGATTCAGTACTACTTAATGTAGCATTGCTGTTTGCGTATCCACTAGGAACTGTAAATGAAACAACTCCACTTCTTGTTATTGAAGTACAACTTATGTCATAAGAGCTTATGCTGAACGCTAAGTTGCTTGCTCCGTTCTGGAGAGTAGCGCTAGGAACCCCATTGCTATTAACCGAGAAAGAATTAGACACATACCCGTCAGCAAATGTAAACGTGGTCAGGGTAAACTCTTGAATATCGCTTAATGAGAAAGTTACATTCTGATTAGCGTTAGTCCATAATGTTGGGTCGTTGGGTACGGTGACCGTAAAAGTCTGAGTTCTGTTCGTATTAGACGATACAGTTCCAAGATTTTGACCGTTAGAGTATGTAGGACTTCCTACCAGCGTTCCTACGCTAGGCGGTGTCCAAGATACCGTAGTAGTAGACACTGAGAATGATGCCCCAGTGTCCGCTACGGTAAATGCTACGGCAGATACTCTTTGCCACACTACTGTGCCATTTAGAGTTGCATAGTTGGCTTGCTGTCCATTAAACGTTATGTTCGTTGGCTCTACGCCTCCTATCTTTATTGCCATATTAATTAAATTAAGTTATATACAAAACCCCTGCTGTACTTCCAGCAGAGCCCCCTATGTTGACGTCTATACTCTCCAGTCCATTACTGTATACGTTGTTAGCGTCATTAGCTAACGTAGGTATCTTGTGGACTATAGTTATAGTAGCCGTCACACTAGAGTCATCTTGATGCACTAATGTTACTGTACTTGTAGGCGTGCTAAAGAATGGTAAACCATTATAAGTACCTGCAGTTCTAGGCCTCACAACCGTAAGAGTACTACGATCACTACTTATTGTAGCAGATGTAACTCCAGAAGATGTAGACTGAACAGCCCACCTTCCAGGCACGGGTGTACTTACAACTCCAAATGTCACTGAAGCCGTAGTAGTGTTACCTCCTTGAGACCACTTCACCAAATTACTAGTTGGAACTAGACCATAATTACCATTATAACTAGGTGCAATACCCGTTATACTAGAGCCTATAGACACGTTTCCAATAGGAAATGATGATGAGAACGTTGGTAGTGGTACGGTAAGATCAAACGTTACTTCGCCATTGGCATAAGTATAATTCGATCCAGTTCCATTCACTATCGTAAAAGTAGTTCCCGAAGCGTACTCAGTACGTCCCTCCGTCGGAGTAACAGTCACAGAAAATACAACATTAGAATCTGTAGCTCCAAATCTTTGAGACAATGTATTCTGCTTCACCATACCTTGAGGTAAATCCTCAGTAAGGTTAACAGTAGCTACATAAGGCTCTTCAGATACACTTCCAGATAATGTAACAGGAATAGTTACGTTACTAGAAGGAGCTGTAACAGACGTGGACATATTAATACTACCTCCACCAGCATCAGAAGCCGAAAAGGCCACAACACCGCTAGATTCAGTTATAGTGAGATCACCTGCATTCATAAACCTACCCCTCGAAGGAGTTAGTGTATTGGTGTAGTTAATCTGTTGTCCAGGATTAAGTATAAACGTTTCTGAAGAGTCCGTTAAAGAACTGTTAGAAACATTGTTAGTAAAGTTAAGTGTTATGCTTACGGTATCAGAACCTGTAGCCTGTGCAGAACCGCTAATAGTAGCAGAACCAGTTGCATCAGACTGAGGGAATGTTATTTCCAAAGGAATACCCACAGATTCTCCACCACCTACAGCGTTAGCCATAACTAACCACGGTTCGGACTCAGTAGCACTAAAGTTACTAGCAGTCAATTCGAATCCGTCAGCAGCATAAGCAGTAACGTCATATATAGCAGTAGTTCCTACGATACCAGTGAGAGTAAGGTTAGTTCTCGAAAGAGATACATTTCCAATGCTTTCACTTAGTGTAAGAGTCACAGTACTTGTTTCAACACCAGAAGGAATATCTACAGCATCATTCCCATCAATGTCTACAGTGATTGTAGTGTCATCTTCTTGGAATGTTACCTCGAACTCCGCATAAACAGAAGTTCCCATCTGCTCGAAGCCTATTAGTGTTATACCCGTTCCTACTGTAGCCGTAAAGCTAGAAGCGCTTAACTGCTTGTCAGCGTCTGGTGTAATAATACACGCCACTTGAGTAGTAGTTCCTGGTATACCTCTAAGGTCTCTGTCTGTATTTACAATCGTAGCACCCGAAACATTAGCGTCTAGGTCGAAAGTTATGTCAAAGTTCCTGTTAGAGGCTAACAATGGGTCTACTTCACCACGAATACGTAATATCTCAAACTCAGACTGTTCTGGTAGTGTTAGTAGGAAAGAAACCTCTAAGTCTTTTCCGACATCAGTAAATACTATGTCAGAGATAGCCTCTGCTGTGTCTTCACCAAGTTCTAACGTACTCCATATACCATCTGCATTACTACCATCGAAATAGCTCATATTAGAAGCAGCTGTTTCGTGTTGATCACCACAAGTTATACGAATTTTGATTCTCTCTTCGTCACCAGGGTTACCTGTAAGTCTAAACACTCCATTTTCGTAAGCATCTTCAACCTCTAATGGGTTGGTAACTAACGCAACGTCAAATTCATCTATAGCTTCAGGAACGATAGCTAGAGCATAATCTACTTTATCAGATCGTCCAGAAAACGGCTCTGCAACTAAGTCAATATTCTGATAATGGAAGCCAGGAGTGGCTATACCATTTGTTATACTTCCTAGTCCAGGAGCTATATCAGTGTCTTGATTAGGCACATAAGCTGTTACGTCGAAGAATCCAGTCTTAGGACTAAATTGTCCTCCTGCGATAGTAAGCTTAGAGTTTTCAGTATAGTTATTCCACCCCATAGTTAATTTATGGTGAGGAGCTATAGGGTCGTTAGATATATTGATTAACGTTCCTTCGTATTGCTTAAACGAATCTCTGTAGTCATTAAGCTTCTGTTGTGTTACGATTTGCTCTAAGTCTCTAGCGTCCTGATTAGTCTCAGACGTTCTCCAGAATCCTTCTTCTTCAAATCTATTGTACACTCCATTAGGTAATGCGTCTGCAAATAACGGCTTATAACTGTAGGTCTTAGTGAAATCAGCTTGTACTCTTTCAAATATAGGTTTAGTTACATTTTTAGAATATTTGTTATTAAGCTGAAAGTTTGTCAACATTGCCCCTACTCGGTTAGTGTCATTTCCTTCCCATCTAGCTCTACCAGGTCTTTTACTTCTTAAATAGAAGAATGTTACCTTGATCTGACCTGGAAGCTCCACATTAGTAGAATCTCCTGGATCATAGTAACGCCCCAAAGTGAACTTTTGTGACTCAGTAGTCCAGCCAGCACCTCTACTCATTGTAAAGGCCTTGTTGTATCCACCCATCTTACTAGGCTTGTTACCGTCATCATATATAGAGCCATCTGGTGACCATTTACCCTTCTTAAAGTCCCATACGAATCTAGTTACGCTAGCAGTAGTCGAATAAGGAGCTTCATTTTGGTATGAGTCAGCGTCCGTTACGGTTACAGCATTATCAGTAAACAATTCAACCGCATAAGTTAAATATACGTCTTGATTACTTACTTGTGATAGTAAATGATCGAAGCTAAACTCAAAAGGAGCATTAACATTAACATCTAAAAGCTCTGATTCAAACCAAATGTCATCAGCTTCACCAATGTCAAACCTATTTCTAAGCGTAAGAAACGCCCTGTTAGTTAACGGATGTGTAGCGTTGTTAATTAGTGTTGCTCTATTCAATACGTCATGAGAAGATGTATTCTCTGCCCATGGGCCATCTCCTTCTTGCAGGAGTCCGTCCTTAAAGTAGTTTACTTCACTCACGTTATCAGGTCTACACTCTACAGAACCAAATGGTCTACGAGTATTTAACTGTAAATCAGAATTAGCTACCAATAGGTCAGCAAAATCACCACCAACCTTATAGTTGAGGTACTCTTGCTCATATCCAGCATCTTGATACTCGCTGTTGTTAACAACGTATTTTGACCAGTTTATACCTTCGTCTGTCTGTAATCCGTCTCCACCATGCGTAGAAGCGTTAAATACGTACCATTTTCCATAGGATTGTACAATACGACAGTTAAATGCGCTCAATAAGCCCTCTATGAGCTCTTTTCTCGTCATTTTATTACGAAGTAAGGGGTTAGGGTCACTTCCCTTTAAAAGTGCATAAGGATGGCTTGTAACGCTTAATAGAGCGTCTACCTCTGTATTATTGATGGCAGTTCTTATTTTAGAGTCTACTAAAACGTCTAAATTAAGGCCAGTTTGGTACAAAGATTCCAATACCTTACTAAATAAGTTAATAGGAGTAATGCTATCTAGAGAAACATCTATTGTAGAGTCTTCTAGGGCAGCCAATCCATCAGTTGCAGTAAAACTTACTACAGGTGATGCTGTTCCTATTTGTTCTTGACCGTCTATAGCCTGTACGAATCCAGTCCAATAGTCATTCAGACTAGATTCACCAGGTCTACGGTATCTTAATCGTACTTGATACTCAAATTGACCTGCCGTTGTGAAGTCTGGTAAACTAGTACCAGTAATCTTACGTAAGTCAATCGAAGCTTTCGAGCCGATAATAGGCTTATAAGTATCTCTGTCACTCATCCACTCAATATCTATTGGGTTTCCAGAGGCAACAAGACTAACTACTGGGTCTGATGCCCAGGATGGAGCTGTAACACCTTCGTATGAACGTAAGATGTCAAGTTCCCACTGGTAGTCAGTTCCTCCAGTGCTTCCAAATGTAACTGAATGAGTTACTACAAATGTTAAAGCCATTCTTTTCTTGTTTATTAGTTATATCCACTATAATTGTCGTTAGCAATCTGCTGACCATAGCGTATCTTGTCCATCGGAAGGATGAGATCAGATCCACGCATACGAGCATTCTTGCTTTCACGAACAGCGTTAGGTCGAGCAACAGTAGTGCTACTGCTTCTTCCGCCTCCGCCTCCGCCTCCACCACCTTTGGCAGACGCTCCTACAGAGCTAAATGCTGACGATACAGCAGCTAATCCCCCTGCAATCAATGCTGGGAGTACAAAAGCACCAAAAGGCACCTTAGAAGCGGTTTCTGTACCTGCAGCAACTGCATTTACACCAGCTTCAGTAGCCTTCATAGGTATTAACTTAGCTAAAAACGTAGAGTTAGCAGAAAGTAGTTTAGTGTACGTACCTATTGCAGCACCTAAGAAAGAGCTCAAAGCATCTCCATTACGACCTAAATTAGTGGCTATAATGCCTCCTAAGTCAGCAAATGCACCTCCAACACTGTTTCTTAGTGTTTCAGTTTCTGTCTTTATGCGTTCTAGGTTAGCTATATAAGCTTCAACCTCCTCGTCTAGGTTCATAGAGTTCTTTAACGTCTGATCTTGATCATTCGTCATTTCACCCTTCATACCAGCCTTAAAGGCTTGACCTATAGCCTTACCTCTAGCCTCAAAAGCTGCACTGTCTAGTTCGGCAGCAGCTAAGTTCGACTCTGCTTCAGATAAAGCGTCAGCTAACTCAAAGTTCTCGGCCATTTCATCTGGCGTTAGAGTCTTATCATCTTTGCCTTTGCCCTTACCGTTCTTAGTACCTCCTGTTAGATCAAGTATGTTAGCTTTAGTGTAAGCTTTGGTAGCTTCCTTAGCTAGTCTTAATTCTTCTTTCTTGCCTTTTATACGCTCTTCAAGCAAGTTGTTAGCGTACTCTTCGTCAGTAATGCCGTCCTTCTTAAACTTATCGTTAGCAAATAAAGCTTCAAGGTCATCAAAGAACCCAACTCCATCTTCTTTAGCTTCGTTAAGCTCTTCTTGGGCTTCACGCTCCTTCTCTAGTAGGTCTTGTACCTTAGATTGGTGCATAGCAACCTTAGACTCTATCTCAGCTTGTTCTCTTAGCTTAGCTATATAATCATCTATACTGTCTATAGCTGGATCATATCCATTAGCTTTAAGCTTCTTCAGTGACTCTCTCTGAGTCTCCTGACTAGATGTTGATGATCTTAATGCTTCAGCGTATAATAACTGAGAAGCAATTAGGCCATCCTTTTCTTTTAATACTTTTTTAGCTTCCTTAGCAGCTCTATTAGCTTTCTCCATCTTCTTGACGAAGTAACCTATAGCAACTACAACAGCAGTGATTCCTATTACTAGAGGCCCACCTGCTCCCATAGATACAGCCATAGCCTGGACGTTGTTCATAACACCCTGGAATCCGTACTGCATATCATCAAGAGCATAAGCTGCTTGAGTCATAGCCATATTAGAACGCTTCTGAGATTTACCTAATTTTGTGGTAGCTCCTGCAGTCCTTATAGCTTGTGAAGCATGTTGCTTAAGCTGTAGTGTAGCTCGCTCATATTCTAGACGGTATTGTCTTACAGTAACACGAGCTTCCTTTATTTTATTATTAAGTTTCTTAGTTCCGCCTTTAGCTTTTACAGCAGACATTTGCAGATTATTCAGTTCTAATCGAGCTTTGTTTAGCTCCATCTTGAACTTATCGGCATTTTTAGCTACTATTTCTATTTCTAATCTTTCTTGAGCCATATCGTTTTTGTTTAGTTTCTTTTATACGATTGTATCGCATCAAGTATTTGTTTATATAATAAACCTATTCTTTTCTTTACAGGTTCATAAAAGTAGCGAGTGGTCTTATATTGACCTGCTCTACCGTGTTCTACGACTCTACCATAGTTGAATCCATTTTGTCTTGGATCAGTCATAGTGGTATCAACATATACTTTTCCGCCATACTGGCTAACTTCTTTGTATATACTGTTGTTCCTTAGGTTACCCTTGTGGTCACCATGCCTAGAGACTGGGGCTAACGCTTTAACGTCAGCCTGAATCTCTGTTATTGTTTTCTTAATTAACTTGGGAACTTCCTTCTCCGCCACTCTTACTAGAGTATCGAGTAATCCGTTAACCCTGTCTAATTGTTGTTGGTCGAATCCTTTACTTGCCATTTGAATAATTGTTTCATCTTGTTAACATCTTCCATAGCCCTTACTTTATCTATTTTGATAGGGCCTAGGTTTCTGTTATCCGTTGGCAGTTTATAAAGGTCGGCTGGTTTCTTAATCTTTTTAAACGGTCTTTCCCCAGACATACCAGCAAAAGTAGTAGCGTAAGCAGCGAACTCAAGATTGCGCACCTTGTCCCACAAAACAACATCTCTATAGCTGTTCTGGTGGATGGAGAGTAGAACTTGTCGAAGCGTTAGCTTCCAAAATTTTTCAGGCTGTAAGTTGGCCTCTATAATACAAGTCTCTTCTAGTTCTCTTACACTCTTTACTTCTTCTTCTACTTCTGAGGTATCAGCTTTCCCAGGCCATACTTTAAGGTAGAGTTACTAATGATGTTATCGTTTAGGTCTTTAATACCTTCACCACCCATATTAACCACTATGTTCCTTAACTTGTACCTGTTAAGCTCTTCGTTTACACCTTCCTCTAGATTGTAAGCCTTTGCAGCAGCATAGACTAAGTCTGTTAGTAGGTCTAGTAGGACAAACTCATTAGGTTCTTTCTTAGACCCTTCTTCCAGAAAATCTCCCAGAAATTCTTGGGGCTTAAGTCCTGTATCCTTTTCAAGCTCAAACCAAGCGTTAATGCTCATATGAAGCTTTTGTCCATTAGGTAAGGTATAATAACCTTGTTGTTCATTTCTCATGCTATCTATCGTTTTAATTTAGTTGAGGTGCAGAATATTCTCTACGTCTACACCCCTAGTGTACGACTGCAACGTCGTGTGACTATTATAGTCCAGTCAGACTCTTTTTAACTCTTAACTACCTTAGATAGTTCACCACTACCCTTTAAAGAGCAAGAGTAAGTAATGTTGTCATCAGCAGTACGTGACACCTCGAAAGACTCGA
>Ga0209716_1001716_pt1 | contig 15854 bp, 9 predicted proteins | sample COGITO_mtgs_1205_FD_184811 | JGI IMG/M metagenome (GOLD analysis project Ga0209716, IMG submission 184811) | Pelagic marine microbial communities from North Sea - COGITO_mtgs_120531 (SPAdes) (version 2) | ecosystem: Environmental > Aquatic > Marine > Epipelagic ...
GGCAATTGGAGAAGAAAATAAAGATAATATTTGTAAAGGTGATGCTAATTGTTCTGAAGCTGAATATCAGTTAAATCGAAAATCAACATTCAAAATATTAAAGTTTTAGATTGTTATTAGAAAACTTTAATATTTTAGGTTAAAATTTATCCTGGAAAATTTCCTTGTGAATCAAATACAGATAAATATATTGAAAGTATGGCATTGAGAAAGTTTTATTTGATAAGTTTATTTTTAATTGTGGCTGCTAGCTTCATGTCATATGCGCAGGATTTTCAAGCGCCTGTTTTATCTGAAATTAGTGTTTCACCATCAAGTACTATAGACATAACAACTGGTGGGGTTACATTAACATTTACTATGACAGTTTCTGATGTCACTGGAGTTGACCAAAATCGAATTCCTACTCCTTCTTTTTTTGGGGGATCTCCTGACGTAGAGGGATTTATAAATGAGCCATCATGGGTTTTAGTGAACGGAGACGCTAATTTAGGAACATATTCAACCACATTTTATGTTGATCCTTCAGTTATACCACCTAGTAATCAATATAGGCTTGCTGCAAAATATTTTTATGATCAAAATGGGTATAGAAATGATTGGGAAACTTCAGATTTCATTACTGTAATTAATAACTCAGGTAATGATTTTGAAGCACCTGTTTTATCTGAAATAAGTGTTTTACCATCAAGCACTATAGACATAACAACTGGTGGGGTTACTTTAACATTTACCATGACAGTTTCTGATGTCACTGGAGTTGACCAAAATCGAATTCCTACCCCTTCTTTTTTTGGGGGATCTCCTGACGTAGAGGGATTTATAAATGAGCCATCATGGGTTTTAGTGAACGGAGACGCTAATTTAGGAACATATTCAACCACATTTTATGTTGATCCTTCAGTTATACCACCTAGTAATCAATATAGGCTTGCTGCAAAATATTTTTATGATCAAAATGGGTATAGAAATGATTGGGAAACTTCAGATTTCATTACTGTAATTAATTATTCGAATGGTATTCCAATCTACTTTGAGAATGGTACATGTAAGTGTCCTAATGCAACTGTAGGGGAAACAGCCACTATTTCAGGGACAACTTACACAGCCGTGGACAATTCAACTATTCAAGGAGAGGTTGATAACGGCAATGTAAACTTGTGTACTTCTCATGTAACAATAATGAATCTGTTATTTCGAGACAACAATTCATTCAATACTGATATAAGCTTTTGGGATACCTCAAATGTAACCGAGATGAGAAGCATGTTTTTAAATGCAAGTTCTTTTAATCAAAATATTGGAGTTTGGGACACGTCAAGATTGACTAAAATGGATGGTATCTTTTCTGGGGCAAGTTCATTTAATCAATCGTTAAACAACTGGGATGTATCAAACGTAACAAACTTTTTTGTTGTATTTCAAGACGCAACATCATTTAATCAGCCATTGAATAATTGGGACACATCAGGTGCTAATGAAGCTCCATATATTTTTGATGGAGCGACATCATTTAATCAACCTATTGATAATTGGAATACATCATTATTTAGAAATATGTCAGGAATGTTTCGTGACGCAGTATCATTTAATCAAGATATTGGAAATTGGAATACTTCTAGTGCTACCTCTATGGATGAATTATTTTTTGGAGCAACTAATTTCAACCAAGACCTTTCCAGGTGGTGTGTCACTAATATCACTTCAGAACCAACTGAATTTTCAACAAATTCTGCCCTTACAAACGATAACAAACCCGTATGGGGTACCTGCCCTACATGTACTATATCTTCCTCAGTTACAGCAGGATCTTTAAGTCAAACCGTTAGCCAAAGCACAGCAATTGCCACAACTACCATTGATTTTCAATGTACAGCAACATTAAGTATAACTGCTAGTGGATTACCTCCTGGGGTTTTAACTACAACTACTTTAAGTAGTAATTCCATTACAATTTATGGTTTCCCATCTAGTCAAGCTTCTGGGACATACAATTACAGTATCACAGCATCTAATACTTCTTGGACATCATCAACCACAGTGACTGGAACGTTAACTGTTGTATCATCAACTACGAGTTCATCTAATAATTCTTCTTTAGATCAGTGTTATTCTTCAATTTCTGATGACTTAAATACAATTAATATAATTTCAAGTCTATCAAAGAACTCAGATGGGACTGGCCAATTATTGGTAGATGATTTTCGTATTATATGGAACACAGTAGGTGGTTCAGTTTCTAGTGGATATTACAAAGCGTCTTCAATAAGTTCTACTACAATTTGTTCTAATGGTAATGTTATTTACAGTCTTTCAGGACCATTCATACTTACTTCTGATGGTATGAATATGGAACAATTTGGGTTTTATTCTGGACAATCTTATTCCATAGGACAACTAAGCAATATGTATGAAGAATATTATCTTTCTTATGGTTTTCCTTTTTGTGAGTCAGATTCTTGTGTAAATGGAAGAATTGGTAGAATAAATATAAGCTCTAGAGGATACAGTAACGGATCTTTAATTAATTTTGGGACCGGGGTGACTATTTTTGTTGATACAGTTAGCCCAACGGTAACACTTACCCATAATGCTAGTCCAACAAGGGTTTCTAATGGAGATACGGTAACAGTTACAGCCACTTTCTCAGAGGCTATGCAAGCCACACCTACAATCTCAATAGATAATGCTGCAATTAACAGTCAAGTTTCAAATGCTGCAATGAGCGCAACAAGCTCAGCTGCGATATGGACCTATAATTGGACTGTCTCTTCCACCGTTTCTACTCAAGTTAGAGTTACGGTTACCGGTTCAGACTTAGCAGGATATCAATCCACTGGATATGATGAAGTTTTGATTAATATTTTAAATTGTCATCAGGCTTCCTTATCGGCGATTCAACGATCTGTTACTTCAGTCGCTTCAGGTACTTTAAATATCTGTTTTGGAGAAGAAATTATCTTCTCAGCAGCGCCAGTATCTACTGGATTTACTTATGAATTTACTACAGACGGTGTTGTGGTGCAAGCGAGATCAAATCAATCGACATACACGACTACCTCATTGGCTAACAATGAAAATGTTCGTGTTGAAGTCTTTAGTGGACCAGTCACAGACACCACAGCTTGTTCTGATATTTCTGATCCTGTAGCAATAGAAGTAACACCTCAACCTATATTAGTTCAGTTTAGTGGATCTACTTCCCCTCAAGAGGTGTGTTTAGGTGGTGCTATTGATCCAATTGTATTCGCTTTTGGAGGAGGTGCAACGAGTGTTGAAGTTCAAGACCTTGACCCAGGGTTAACAGTAGTTTCACAAGGGGGTGGAACAGTAACCAATACCCTATATGGATTACCTAATTGGTATGAAGTAGGCGGAACATCAACCTTTACAATTTCTGGTAATGTAACTGGGCCAGGAGGAACAGTAACTAATACTTTATCAAGCACATTCAACATTATCACAAAAGGTTCTGAATGTGCTATTTCTACAGTTACCTATGAGATTATCATATTGCCAAACGCGGTTCAGCCAGACTTCATACGTAAGGATACGAATACAGTAGGTTCAGAAGTGGTGAGTCAAACGATCAATGGGGTGAATTATTGGTTCAATAATACGGTATGTCAAGACGAATTACCAGCGCCAACCACTCCTTCTACAGATTTCTTTGCTTGCTTTAATGATGAATTATACCGTCAATTTAATACTTATGAGTGGAACTTTGATCCACCTACAGCCGGTGTCATGGTTCAAAATAATTATCAAGAGACAATAGTTGGTATTATTCAAACAACTACAACGAGTCCTGCTATAGGCATAGCCTATCAATTAACATTAACTATTTCTGGAACTACAAATACCTACACAGTAACATCTACAGCTGTCTCTCAAACTGCAGATGATATAGGTTTTGCATTAGCAACTGCTGCAAATGCAAATGCAGGTATAAGTGTCATTTACAATAATGTTACTGATGAAATAATTCTTGAGTCAACTGAGGCTTATATTCCATTTATTGTGGTTGTTTCTCCTATGGGAACTGGCCAAGCCTTAAGATTTTACCCCCCAGCAACAAGACAAATTACAAGAAGCGGAACCATGAATTGGGATCCTAGCTTTAGCGGTACATCGACCATTCGAGTCCGTTCTGTAGGTTGTGATGGACCGTCAGATTGGCTAGAAGTTCAAATTGATGTAGTTCCAGAAACAGCGGTAGCTTCACCAACCCTTTCTGACCTAATAGAACCTATCGTACCTAACTTCCAAGTGTGTGGTGCTGAGTTTACAGGAGCATTACCGGTATATCAAATTACGGCTGGTACACCAGACACTAAATTCTATACGGCAAGCGATAACGGGACAAATCCAAATGAATTTGGCTCTCTAGAATGGCAAATATCTAATCCACAACAGGGTCTTGGAGCCTTGGTAAGCAATCCGGGAACGCTTGACGCCAATACTGGTGTTATGGACTGGACTACAGGCTGGTGGGGTAGCTTTGTATTACAAGTGCGTCCGATTAGCTGCTCTGGTGTAGCCGGAGATTGGAAGTCCACTACGATAGTAATTGGTCAACAAAATCTACAAAATGTAATAGGTCAAATAACAAACAATGGCTTGCCTTACAGGACAGCAATGAATGGACAAATTTCACCTGGTTGTCAGGTATCAGAATCTTCAAGCGACACGCTGTTCAGTGTCACATTAACAACATCTGATTCATTAGATGATTACGATAAGCAATGGCAAATATTCAATCCACAGCCAGGTTTAGGTGCATTAGTTAACACTCCTGGTTCACTTGATCAAGTTACAGGTAATTTGGAATGGAATACTGGATGGTGGGGGAGTTTTGGTATTGTTGTAAGCCTAATAAGCACCTCTACCGGAAATATTCTTGATACTGCTTCGCAAACAATTATAATTGGTCAACAAAATGGTCCAGTTACTAGTGTAACTGCAGTAGTAAACCTTTTACCAGAATGTCCAATTCCTGCTGGTGGATATACTTCGACCTTAACAACAGGTGGTCAACCTGTAAACTGGTATATAGATAATCCGAATGCCCTTACTACAAATACATCTTTTTTAAACACAAGCACTGTCTATGAGCTTAATCCTGGTCAAGATCATTCTACATTAGACTTGAACTTCCGTCCTGGATTTTATGGAGATATTATCATTACAGCAGAACCAACACCCTGTCCGGGAGAAAGTATAGATTATAAGATAACGGTTCCACCTCCGCCAAGAATTGATCTGGTTTCAGGTGTTAATTCTGACGATCAACAATTATGTAGTGGGACAGCATTAAGCACTATCACTTATGAAATAACTGGTGCAGCCAATCGTGTTAGGGCCTCTAACCTTCCCACAGGTATAAATCCATTTTTAGAACTTGTTTCACAGATTACTACGATTACGCTCAATACTGTAACCGGAACTACAATTGGAAGAACTTATTCTATATCAATTGGTAATACACGTCGTTTTGATTTTGTAACAACCTTAGCAACTGGTTCGGCAGCAAATCACATAGGAAACGGATTAGCAGCAGCAATAAATGCAGGAACAAATAATTTTGTTGCCACTTATAGTTCAGGAGGGTTACGAATAGAAGTAGGACCTTCAGGACAGCCAGGAAATTCATTTATGGTTTCTACTAATTCACCTGTTAATCCAGCGGTGACGTTTACTGCACCAACAACCTATCCTATAACAAAAGTATTTAGCCTATTTGGTACACCTACGCAAACGGCCACTGTTATAAATTATCTAATTGAAACAGAACCACCACAACAAGGTTGCTTAACAGGAGTTCATACAGGTACTATAACTATTCTTGACTTGCAAGAAGCTGGCACAATCACCAGTTCTCAGACGATTGGTTCAGGGAATGTACCTGCTCAATTAACCGGTACTGTCCCTTCAGGAGTAAGTTCACCAGCCTACCAATGGCAGTCGGGGACAGACAGTATAACCTTTACTGATATCGCAGGAGCAACGCAACAGAATTATGCGCCTCCTGCCTTAAATTCAACCACCTTCTTTAGAAGAAAAGTTGCTAATACTGGAGGATGTGAGGCATTCTCTAATATTGTTTCTATTGAAATAGACACTCTTGCTCCAAATATTATAGGAGTAGAGATGACAGATAATACAACGGTTACAATAGAATTCAACGAGCCTGTCTTTGCCAATGCTAACCAATCTACCATTACAACAGCTAAGTTCAGGTTTACTACCCAAACAGGGTCAATAACAGTGAATAGTCCAACCCCTTCAGCAATAGAATTTGTTGAAGAAAATAAGATTGCTCTTGGTTTAGATAGAACAGGAACTACCAATAGTACTCAAACCTTGGTCATAAATATTCTAGGTCTTTTGTATGATGCTGCTGGAAATGCGCTCCCATTGACAGAAATTATTCAAACCGTTGCCTTTGAATTAGACGACGATCTAGATGGCATCCTAAATCAATATGATCAATGCCCTGGTACTCCGCTTGAAGAGCAGGCAGACCAGAACGGTTGTAGTTTTAGTCAAAGAGATGACGATGGCGACGGTATTAATAATGGAGAGGACCAATGTCCAGAAACCATTCTAGGGGCAGATGTAGATCAAAATGGCTGTGCCCTTTATCAAATTGATGAAGATTTAGACGGTGTCTTAAATACTGTCGATCAATGTCCAAACACCCCACAAAACGAAACAGCGAACGAAGATGGCTGTAGCCCATCTCAAATTGACACAGATCAAGATGGAGTGGCAGACTTTATAGACAATTGTCCAGAAACGCCTAATGCTGAACAAACAGATAGTGACGGGGATGGAATAGGAAACACCTGTGATCCAGATCCTGCCATTGCCGTTATCATCTTTGAACTAGGGGAAACAGCAGAAATAGGCACTTATGTCGGTGAAATTAATGCCATAGATAAAGATGGCTATCCAGTTGAAGTAAGCATGGATTCGCCCGCAGAACTCTTTAAGTTAGAAAACACCTCAATTATCCTAAATGGGGAATTAGACTATGAAACTTCAATTGAATATGAGGTTCAAATCTTTGCAGTCAGTGAACGAGGGTCGTCTAATACCTTTATCACCATTCCAGTCAGTGATGTGCCAAATGCAACCTACACTGGAAACTTCTACATAACAGTCTTTGACGTACAAAACGAACAACTAGGTTCAAAGGTTGATTACAGTAGATACTTTAATGATAATACCAAAGGGGTTGGTAAATGGAAAATTAAAAAAAGAATCACTGGTGGGAACGATGCAGGTTTATTTAGGATAAAGGAGTCTATGGAAATAGATGAAAAAGTTGATGATGAGAATACTAGTATACTTGCATTTATCACTCCTCCTGATTATGAAAACCCTTCAGATCATAATGGGGATAATATTTATGAAGTAGAAGTTACTTATGTCAATACTGAAGATGGAGAGCCAGAGGTACCTATCCCAACTACACAGTTTAATCTTTCTGTACCAGAAAATGCTCGTGAGGCCATTGAATTACAATCTTATCCAGCTTTACCAACTGATGACACTGATGAAGATGGGGTGCCAGATGTAGAGGACAACAGTCCAGTAAATTATAATCCTGATCAGGCAGATGCCGATGGAGACGGAATTGGTGATGCATCAGACGATGCGGATCAAGATGGTGTTTGGGATCCTTATGATACATGTAATGATACACCTCTAGGAGAACGGGTGGACTTAAATGGTTGTGTTCAGTTCTATTTGCCATCTACTAACTTTAGTATCTCTAAAACTGAGAAGTGTCGTGACACTAACATCATTAACATTGAGGCTATAGAAACTGACTATACCTATAACGTTGCTGTGAGTGGTGCAATTAATAGAAATGAATCCTTTAGTGAAGGGTCATTCCAACTTTCTGAACTTGCAGGAGGAAACTATCGTGTTTGCTTAACAGTAGATGGATATGCTGCCAGTGAATACGAACGTTGTTATGATGTCGTTATAAATGAACCACAGCCATTAAGTGTTTATGCCAGCAAACTAGCTAATAGTGAAACCGTTAACTTTAGCCTTAAAGGTGGACAGGTATACAACATTACCCATAATGGTAAAACAACTCAAACCGATCAAAGCAAGTATTCAGTCAAGTTAGATAAAGGGAATAATGTGATTAATATCTCAACAGGAATAGAGTGTCAAGGCATATTTAAACAGACCTATTTTAACTCCGCCTCAATAGTCCTTGCACCCAATCCAATAAAGGAAATGCTATATGTCTATGTGGGTGGAGAAGATACTGATGTAGAGATTAGTATCTATGCCAGTAATGGAGTGGTGATTCATACTGCACATTATAGTCTAGATAGGAGTAGAACAGTACCTCTCGAAGTAGGGCAATTACAACAAGGTAGTTATGTGGTGAAAGCCATTGGAAATAGCATCAACACCTCAGAACTATTAATCAAAGAATAAATGAAAAAGTCAGTATTCGTTATTGTATTAGTTGTGTTATTTGGTTGTAGTAAGGGTAACGATAATAGTCCCGAGGAAGAAGCGCTACCCTTAAACCCAACAGTGCCAACACTAATTTATCCTAGTAACAATGAACCCTGTTTAGATGCAGTATCATTAAATGATTCACAAAGTCAAATTGCTTTTCAGTGGAATGCGAGTGACAATGTCAACAATTATACTTTGGTCATTACTAACCTCAATACAAACGAGACCCAAGAGTTCCCGGTTACTTCCTCACCTTATACTGCTACTCTAGCGAAAGCGGAACCCTTTTCTTGGAAGGTCATTGCAAATGGAGAAATAGGAAGCACCCCGGCAGAGAGCGATCGCTGGAAATTTTACCTGGCAGGAAATTCAGTGACTAACTATGCGCCTTTTCCAGCAGAGCTCATTAGTCCACAAGCAGCTTCAACTATGAGTGCAAATAATAATGATGAAATAACATTAATCTGGTTAGCAACAGATGTAGAAAGCGACATCGCGACCTACACCCTATATATGGATAGCACAGATGCCTCTACGGAAATAACTCAAATTGCCCATGCAGAAGGAAACATGGAATACAATGTTGTGGTCACAAGCGGAGCAACCTACTTCTGGCGAATTGTTAGTTTAGATCAAACGGGAAATACAAGCGACTCTGGTACGTATGGTTTTAGAGTGAATTAAATATATAACACCCCATATTAAGAGCAAAGGCGTAGCATGTGCTATTTTAAGTCAAAACCCCTTACAAAGCCCCCATTTTACTCCATCGCATATTACCCCTAAGACCAAGAAGAATATAAGCTTCTAGTGGATTTCAATTGTGCCCAACCCTGTTAAACTGTTTTATGTTAGTTGAGGTTGGGTTATGTACTATTCTGAGTGTAGCAAGGCAATAAGAAAAGTGAATTTCTAAACCCCAGCCCCTGCCAAGATTATCTGAAGTAATTGAAGTTTTTGGTGTTATTTGTTTGAAGGAATGTTATGCCTGAAGGTAAGCTCATAATCAACTCCTTTATCAATATGCTTTGTGACATACTTACAAACTAGAGCTTTATCATAAACTTCTTGATAGTCTCCCACACTGATGCCGCCAAGTGCATGCTTTAACTCTGGATATGTAATACTTGATTTAGTATCAATAAGCATATGAACGTGATTGTTATTATAATCTCCTTTGTCTCTTTCTGATACATAGAAGACCTTATCAACTTTAGTCGAGTTAGAGTAGAGTTTATCTATCCAAGTTGAAACAGTTCGTGTGTGTATCTTATAGGGCGTTCTACATGTTATAAAGTAGTTCCAATCATAATCGTTTAGAAATTGTGCCCATTGTTGTCTTACATCCATAGTTTTAAGTTTAATCAATAGCAGATATTAAGGAGTTCCGCTTTCAAATCAACTAGAATGCCTCCTTCCTCGCAATTTTATTGATATAAAGTTAGGTTTTAACTTCCATCGTATTTTCGTAAAACAAGGGTTTGATCTTGTGTTTTGGGAACAAATCTGGGAACAACAAAGAAAAAACCCCTCACTTTCGTGAAGGGTTTGAAATGTTAAAACTATGTAGCGTAGCGGCTACGAGAGCTCCTCCTCTTGGGCTCGAACCAAGGACCCTCTGATTAACAGTCAGATGCTCTTTGCTTTCTTCGAAAGCTACTAACCAATGAACTACAAACACTTACAGTTAAGTTGAACATTGATGTTTAACTAAATTGCCATATGAGTGCCAAATAATAGCCTTTCCTATCCCAAAGTCTGCAAACGTAAAGACGGTAAATATTACGTTGATTTCAAACTTAACAACAAACGGTATCGTCTATTTAGTGGTCGTTTAATAGGGTCTTCTTTGAACCCTAATTCATATCCTGCTAAACAGCGTTACTCTGTAACCTCAACTCTTGCTAAACAAGTTTATGAGTTTATTGTACTAAATGAATATTCACTTGGTAAGCCAATGTCAACATTAGAACTGTTTGATGCATTAATAGATAAGAAACTAAGTGAACCTCTTTCTGATATTTATCGAAAAGCATTAAAGAGCTATGCAGTTATTTTAAGAGAAGAATTAACTAAAAAAGGAAAGTTAACCTCTTCATTTATTGATTCTATCCCTTTGAGATACGACAATAACACAAGCTATAATACCCTAAGAAGACACATAAATGTAATTGTAAACCACTTGCATACTAATAACTTTCCAATAGAATTATCAAGGCTTAAAACACGTAAACAAGAGGAGGTTTTACATAGTCCAATAAAAGATATAAATGAATTGCTTAATAGGGTCAAAGAATTTAATCCAAACCTATATCTCTGTTGTCTTTTAACTTATGGTTGTTTATTACGTCCACATAAAGAGATAAGACTTCTTAAATGGAGTGATTTTAGTAATGACTTATCACATATTACCTTATCAGGAAACCAAGTGAAATCAAAGCGTAATCGTATTGTTCCTGTTCCTAATTACATTAGAGAAATACTAATTCGAAAAGAATCGAACCTCAACATCTTTTCAAACAATATTTCACCCTACAATAAAGGCTATTTCTCGCTGCTTTGGAGGCGTTTTAAGAGGCTCAATCCTGACATTCAAGGTAGTGTAACAATATACTCGTTTAGGCACACAGGAGCGTTAGAAATCTTCAAAAGAACAGGAAGTATAACCAAGCTACAGAAAGCTATGGGGCACTCTTCTATTAAAGTAAGTTTAACGTACTTAAGAGGATTAGAAGTGCCTGAATTGAAAGAGGAGGATATGCCAATGATTTAGATAATATTAATTATAATTATTTTGTAAATCTTCTAAATGTGAGGAAATTTCCTTCATACTTTGAGAATATTTTTTCATCAACTCTTTGTACATATAAACTCTTTTTTCAGCATTACTCAAGTAGCCTAAAAATTCAGAATCTTTAAATAAGTTTTTGGGTAATTTATAATCGTAAATAATAGTATTTATACTAACTGAATTATCTAATTCCTCAATTTTTATCCTGTAATTGATTTTATCCAATAATGCTTTGTCAAAACTTTCAATAAAAAAATCAAATTTTAAATCTGCAGCATTTTTTCTATCTTCCAAATGTTCATATAAGTCAGAAATTTTTCTTCTAAAAACATTGTCGTCAATTAATTCAAATAAATTTGTGTTTATGAGTTGATTATAGACTCCCTTTTGTGGAAAAAATGATATTGCCGTTTTTGCAGAAACATTGGAAATATGGTATGCTAATATTGAATCATTTAATGCTTTATTCTCTGATTGTTCAAATAATATTTCTATTGACTTTAAACAATCATCTAGAGCATCATTTACAATTTTTAACTGAATTATATCATCATTAATTGAGAGGTGTAATTCATCTAAAAGAATGTTTTTTTGATTTTCCCTTTGAACATTTTTTATGTAATTGTCAATTCCAAAGGATGATAAAATACCTAAAAAAACAATTAAAAAATCTAAAAAATATTTTTTAAAGTCACTACGATTAATCATATTAGTTTTTTATGCATTTACACATTTAATTTATGATTTCAACTTTATTCTAAACAGTTTTGGATTATTTAGGAAACCTGTTATGTACAAGTAAGATTCATCGTCATTAAATGTGCAGTTTGTAATTTGACCAGATTTTATTCTTGCCATTAATTCACCTTCAGGAGATATTATTAATAATCCTCCTGGCCCTGCTGTAAATATATATCCACTTGAGTGAACGTCCATTCCATCAAAGTCTGTCCCATTGTTATATTTAGCAACTAAATCATTACCTCTAAATAGGGTTTCAGATTCATTATTAGCTAAATTAATTTTTAGTATTTCCGAATCAGTATTAGAAAAAGGTTGCCCCATCTTATTAACATAAAGAAATTTTTCATCTGGTGATAAGCCCAAGCCATTTGGAACACCTGAGCCTTCATCCACAGCAACTAAAACGTTATTATCCTTATTAAATTTAAAAACACCGTTAAAATTTAACTCTCTTAATTCACTATCCACAAATTCAAACTTTTGGGGGTCAAAAAAAGCAAAAGCTGGGTCTGTAAAATATATGTCTCCATTTTTTGCAACTATAATATCATTAGGACTATTAAGTCTTTTGCCTTTGTAATTATCAACTACATTTATAAAGCTTTTCTTATTTGAAGAGTTAATATTTATTTTTGCAACTCTCCTGTCTCCAATTTGACATATGTATAAGTCATTATTATTATCAAGTGCAAGCCCATTTGGCCCTAAAAGCCCATTGCCCAAGTTGGGGGCATAGCCAGTATTACCTGCCTCTTGAATATAATCCTTGATACCATCACGGGAGCTCCAGCTTAAAACTTTGTTTTGAAGGTTATCTACAAATAGCAACTCATTTGATTTTTTATTCCATACTGGGCCTTCTGGAAGTAATAAAGAGTCAGCTAAAATCTCTAATTCTGAATAAATGTCAATTATAGAAATTATTTTTTCGTTATAAATTTCAATTAAAGGATTAATCTTTTTTTGATTACAACTAATCGTTAAGAATGATGCTAATACAAGAAAATAATTTTTCACTCTAAAATATTTAATGGTTAACAAGCATTAATATACAAATTAATCCCTGATAGTATTTAGTATAGGTGCGCTTAAGATTTTGTCTCACTTTCTCAACTCTAAGAGATTGGACTTAGAAAAGTTATCCTCTAAAAAAATAAGTCTAACCTATTTATGAGGAATGGAAGTTCCTGAACTCAAAGAAGAGGATGTGCCTATTATTTTGTTTCCATTAATCAAAATAATCTAATCTTGAGACAAGCCCTCCCAAGTTGATAGTTTTTCTTTTTCACTAATTCTTTATAATTTAGAGATATTATTAACCATAAATCAATTAAAATGAAGAAGTTATTATTATTAGGACTAGGCGTTTTTATCAGTTGTAATCAAACTCCAACGGGAGATTTAAGCGGTACTCTAGACGAAAATAGCATAGAAGTCCAAATGACCAGAGAATTAATGAATAAATATGTTGAAGGAAAATTTGATGAAATTGCAGATATGATTTCAGATGATTCTGATGAGTTTTTTTTCAATAGTGGAAAAGTAAGTAAAGAAGAATGGGTCTCTGCAGTTCAAGGGCATCATCTATTATTTGATGATATCAATAACGATACGGAAGGGATTAATCTTACCTCAGCAAAATATAACAATGGAAGTATTTGGTCCATGACCTGGTTCCAATGGACGGGTAAGGGAAAATATACAGGAGATAGCGTGAAAATACCCGTACATCATGGTTTTAGATTTGAAGATGGGAAAATCGTAGCGGCCTATCATTTTTTTGACCCCAGTTTATTGGACCGGGAAGTTAAAGCTGCAGAGGCGGCCAATAAAACATCACAGAGAGTCTTAGGTTTAGCCGAATTGAAGGTAAATAGAGGCTTTACTCCTGTTGATGTGGAAGAATTCATGGTTCGTTTTAGCAAATTTGTTAGAGAAACAGAACCTGGAACTTATGACTTCGGATATTTTATTTCATCAGATGGAAATAAAGTTAATTTAGTAGAGAAGTATTATACTTCAGCTGATTTTGTTCATCACTTGAACAATTTTGAACAAAGCGACTATGCTAAAGAGTTTATGACACTATTCACCCTTAGTAAAGTCATTATAGCAGGAGATGCCTCTGATGATTTAAAAGCAAAAGCAAAAGCTTATGGAGCAGAATTGAGACCTCAAATAGGTGGATGGATAAACTAATATTAAATTTGCTTAGCCCTCCCAAGTGGAGGGTTTTTTCTTTTTACTATTTCTTTGTATTTTAAGGATATTATTAACCATAAATCAATTTAAAATGAAAAAACTATTGTTGCAATCAGCACTTATCGGATTACTGTTTTCATGTAATCAAAAAACTCAAGAACAATCGCAAATGGAAGCATCAATGGCTATTTATAGTCAAAATGCTAAAGTTGTCCATGCACTATTTGATTCTTTAGAAAATGAAGATTTAGACACTGCAGCATCTTTTTTTGCTGAAGAAGCAAAATTTAATCCCCCAGCTTATGGAGGAAAAGAATGGAATAAAGACGAAATTCTTGAAAACTATAATGGCTTTATGCAAATGTTAGATAATATAAAAGCTAATGATAGAGATTTTTATCCTACGGTTGACTCTAATTTTATACCAGATGGAGGTGTTCGAATTTATGCCAATTGGACAGCCGAACTTAAAGATAACCCTATGGATAGCCTAAAAGCATATGAGGTTTTTAAGTTTAATGATAATAATAAAATTATTGAGGTAGATGAGTACATGGATGTTTCTGGCTTTATCAATAAAATGATGTCACTATCTGATGAATAAAAATATTTTTAAAATAACTAAATACACCCTCCCGTGCGGAGGGTTTTTCTTTTACCCCAAAGGATACAATCCAAATTCCTTCTAATGGATATGCTAATAATTTAGCAAGACACAAAAAGATTGATTTCAAAGAATAACTGCAACAAATATGCAAACTCTTCTATCAAAGTAAGCCTAACCTATTTAAGAGCCTTAGAAGTGCCTAAACTAAGTGATAAGGATGTGCCTGTGATTTGAAGTAAGATTAAACTTTATTTAACTCAAAAATCTCATAGCTTTCCATAACCTCACCAAAAATTGGTTTTGATACAGGATTTGAACCATCCAAAAATGAATGTAAGCCACCTTCATTGTGAACAGCAATCTTAAACATCACCGCACTTTTATCTGGGGAAACTGTGCCTAAAGTTTTTGTTAAGTCTGCAATTTTTCTTCTTTCATTCATTCCCTCTTCAGACTTCATAAAGCCCATAAATTTCTCAAACTTACCTTCTTTAAGTTTTGCAACAACAAGTATATCTTTCATTTTTACTGATTAATGGTTAATAATACTAATATAAAAATTACTTCCTGAACTTAATGAAGATGATATGCCTATTATTGAACTGTAATTGTTCCATACATACCATCGTGAACTGAACATTGATAGTAATACGTTCCTGCAGTTGTAGGTGTCCAACTGACAACACCATTTGTAGCTCCATTTGGATAATTACTATTTATACCAGTTGCTTGATTATCTGTACCTGTCCCTTGAACTGTTTTAATATAGAATGGATGACTAGCGGCATTTACAATAAAGTTAACCTCATCTCCTACATTAATAGTTATTGAAGGGTCGTTTCCTGAAACTGTTCCATTTCTGTCAGAACCTGCTAGGGTATAATCAGAATTAGAAGATGCTATGACGTTTATATTGTAAGTTGGACAAGTTCCCCAGACTGGTTTGTTAGCGTTTGTAAGTGCAGAAGATGTTGCAAAAGAACCAGGCTCTGATGTAATCCCAGGAACACACCA
>Ga0209716_1001721_pt1 | contig 15796 bp, 5 predicted proteins | sample COGITO_mtgs_1205_FD_184811 | JGI IMG/M metagenome (GOLD analysis project Ga0209716, IMG submission 184811) | Pelagic marine microbial communities from North Sea - COGITO_mtgs_120531 (SPAdes) (version 2) | ecosystem: Environmental > Aquatic > Marine > Epipelagic ...
TCCTCCCCACCCTCATCCTCCCCTTCTTCTTCCCCACCCTCATCCTCCCCTCCTCCTCCCAGTGCATTGAGATCTGGAACGATGGGGGATGGGGCAAATGCGGCGCCGTGCGCCGCCTGCGGCCTTCCGCTGGTGGCCAACGGCTGGCACAGCTGCAAAATGTGCAGGCGAGGCGTCCATTCGTGGACATGTGATGGTTGCGAGCAGTGGATGCCCGAGTTAGGCGACTACTTCTGCTCGAAGCAGTGCATTGAGACCTTCAACTTGCAGAACCACAGCGCTTACGCGGCGCTCGATGCTGACGATCCACGGCGAGCCGACCTGAAGTTCTCTCTGCGACGGCGGCCGGACGATGAGCCAGAGCAAAACGATCCGGAGCCCGCTGCTCGTGAGCCACCTGCTGCGGCACCCACGGCGGCTCCGAAGCGCAAGGCCGCTGCCGCTCCAGCCCAGACGGCCGCGGCGACCCGCCCACGGCGGGCCACAGCAGGAACGTCCGATGGTCTTGAACCGGCGCGTGCAGAGACACTTGAAGGTCTCTTCGGAAGGAAGCCGTCGGGCGATGCGAAAAGGAAGGCTACCACGGATACCACGGAAGCGCCGAAACCGCCGGCTTTGAAAACAACCCAGCGCCGTGCCCCTGCGAATCAGCCGCGGCTTTTTGCCGAGCCCGGCGTCAACGACGGCAACAATGGCCAGTTTGCGGGCCGGCAAATTGGTTGGAGACTCTCCGGCTACGACGACTCCGACGACAATTCTGACCACGACGACTCCAACGATGGGGCAGCTGGAAAGGAGGGTGGCGGGCAGGATGCCGGCGCAGCCGCGAACGACAAGGAGCCGGTCACGCGCCGCGCATCGGCCGGCGAAGAAGACCAAGGGGACGAGGGGCGTGGACAACAGGCTGTCGATGACCGGCACGACTCGGACGGGTCGATGGAGGATCGCGAGACGGACGGAACCGACTCGCATAATGTTCTCCGACGCGCACTGACGGCCGTGCGAGACTGCAAACAACTCGATGACATGACCAGCGACGCGGTCCATGCGCATGCAGCCCTGCTATTGAGGAGCACGTATGATGTCCAGTGCCTTCTGTCCTGCGTTCCTTTGCTCTCCGCGGCATTGCAGCAGGACAGCCCAGGGTCCTCCGAGGCCGAGCGCGGCTTCTTCGATGCGGCGCGGCTCGCATTGGAAGTAGCGAGCGAGCACTTACCTGAGGCATTCCACCCGGCAGCGGAGGACGTTGTCTGCCCGAATGAAGCGCACTTCCTTTCTTCGTTCGACGCCGCCTTCGGCGCCATTGGCCTCGACCCCGGCTCGTTTGACTTCCACGAGGAGGAGTTTGGAAATGGTGATGGTGGTGGCGGCGATGGCGATGGCGGCGGTGGGGCTGGCGAAGGTGGAGGAGGCGACGGCGGCGGTGGCAGAGGCGGTGGCGGCTGCCACAGCGGTGGTGGCGGCGGTGGTGGCGGCGACGGTGGCGGCGGCATTGGGGGCGGCGGTGGCGACGGCGAGGGTGGTGGCGGTGACGGCAACAGCGGCGGCGGTGGCGACGGCGAGGGTGGTGGCGGCGACGGCGGCGGCGGCGGCGGCGGCGACGGCGATGGCGGTGGCGGAGGCCCTAATGACGTCGACGAACAGGATGATGTAGCCGCAGCCGCTGAGTCCCAGGCTGAGTCCGAAGCCGCAGCACAGCTCCGGGCTCTCGGAACGAGGCGCGGTGCATCACGGAGGCGCGGTGCATCACGGACCCGACAGGCCCGAGAGCCGTGCCCCCTCTGCTTATGTGGGGTTCTTGTAGGATCTGGCCTCCAGGACGCGGAGCGCTCCGCGTCCTGCGGACGCACAGCAGGCAGCAGGTGCCGCATCCGCGCTGTGGAAAGCCTTGTGCAACGCGGGTGGCACGGGTGGCAGAACGGCGACAGCTGCCCGGAGGCGGGGGAGGCGCGGCGGACAGTGCATATGTTGCTCCGCGTCTCCGCTAAAGGCGGCGTCGAGGAGCATCTGGGGAGCGGGGGCCAAGAGGACTCTCTCTCCAGTCCTGCGCTTTCAAGGATGCAGTTGCATAATGCGGCCGGTGCAGGGTCCATTGGCGCTGCCCTCCACGTTGATCTCGTCCACCGCGCCGCTAGCGACGCATTGAAGCAGTTGGCCGCGGGACAAGACAGCACACACGCAGCCACGGTGGGTGCGGTTTGCGCAGCGGCTATCTCCGCACTCAAAAGGTGTAAAGCGCTCACAGCCTCCGGCCAGGCGGGCGGCGCCTCGTCGACCAAGGATATCAAGCAAGATGCCATCGCAGCGTTGTCAGGCCGCTGTGGCGTTGTTGAGGGGCCTGAAATGCGATTGGGGAGGAGCCAAGTGCGCTGTCAGAATCAAGCCGAGAAAGGCGAGGGCGGCGCCTCAGTCTGTGGGGTGCGACAACGTCGGGACGGGAAAGGGGCGACGCCCAGAGAGACGGTGTTCAACTGCACAATGTGCCGCAAGTTCTATGTCCAGGGCCAGCACGTGCCGGGGGGCAAACGATGCATGGCCATACAACGCCAAGCTGAGAGGCCGTCACTCTGTGAAGGGGGGTGCGGCACGGACATGAGCAATCCAAACAGCCGGCACAAAGCGGGAAGCTTCAGGTGCCTTGCACTGAAGAGAGCCCGGCAAAGCGATCAGTGCCGGGAAGCACTGCCGCCGGAGGAGGTGGCGGAGGGGGATGGCGAGGGCGCGCCCGCCGACGGCGCACCTACTGCACAGGCAGCCCCGGCTCCTGCACCGCGGTGCTCTCTCTGCTGCCGACCGCAAGCGGTAAAGACAAAAGGATGTTGCCAGAAACTCGGGTCCAGGACATGCGTTGCTGCGTACTTCGCTTCAAAGCGCGAGGCGGCGCAACAAGCGCGGGAACCGTCGAGCGGGGGTGGCGAGGACTCCGGTCGCACTCGCCCTAGCTGTCTGGGCATCGGCCGACCGGGCGGCCACGAGTCAGCACCACCGCAGACGGGGCGGCACGTCATCATCTTTGGTGGTCCCGGCTCCGGCAAGACTACTGTCTCGCGCGCCGTCGTCGAGCACGAGCGCGCCGCGCTCGGCTCGAGCGCGCAGGTGGCGATCGTAGCTGCATTCGGTGTGCTGGCCAAGGACGTCGGCGGCCAGACCTTGCACTCGTGGGCCGGCCTTACCCCCAAGTCGGGGGTCAACGTCGACAGCATGGAGTCCGAGGTCCGCGACAATCGCGCAGCCGTGCGCCGCTGGGAGAAAGTGGTGGTCCTCGTCATGACCGACGCAGCCGTCATCAGCGCTGAGTTCTTCGATGCCCTCGAGCTTCTGGCGCGGCGCATCCGCAATCGTGGGGACGCCTTTTTCGGCGGGATCACCTTGGTCATCGACGTCGACCTTCAGCAGCTTCCGCCCGTCTCCACGGACGAGGCCCCCCGCAAGCCACTCTACGAAAGCGAGTGGTGGGGCATGTTGCGTGACCAGTCGCTTTGCGTCGGCCTAGTCGGACAGAAGCGCTTCGGCGGCGACGAGCGGCTCCTAAACCTCGTCAGCAACGTGAGGCGAGGCGGACTCCTATTTGACATCGACACCAAGCTGCTGGGGACATCGCTGCAGCGCGACTTAGAACTGCCAGAAGGGGTGAAGCCGGTCCGCCTGTTCCCGAGGAAGGCGCAGGTGCTCGGCGCAAGCCCGTGCGCCCCTTGGCTCACACACGTCAGTCGTCTGCGACCGCCAGTGATCAGCGTGTGGTGTTGGACATGCGCTCTCCTGAGCGCTCACCGTCTGTGCGTCTCCACAGGTCAACGAGTTCAACGCTCACGAGCTCGGCGGCCTGGACGGCGAGCCCGTCACGTTCCCAGACGTCACACTCGCAACCAGAAAAGACACGTTTTCGTCAGATGATGGGGAGGTGACCTGCAGGGGCGATTGTCTTCTCCGACTGAAGGTGGGTGCCCCCGTGATGCATGTATACAATCGGCGGCCACTCGTGAACGGAGACATCGGCGTTGTGGAAAGGTGGACTACGCCATCAGAGCCGTCGCCATATGGCCGTCACCCTGTCGTGCGCTTCCGCTCCGTTGGCCCCGGGGGTCAGCAACAGGCGCTCGAGATTCGGCCTGTGTTGATATCCGATGGCGAGGCGGAAGAGGGAGAGCGCGAGGCGGAAGAGGGAGAGCGCGTTGTCGCCCCACTTACACATGTCGAGGAGGTGTTCCGTATGCCGCTCGTGCTGTGCTTCGCAATGACCATCCACAAGAGCCTGGGCACCACCCTCCCCGCAGTCGTTCTGGACTGCGCTGGAGGCATGTTTGCCGACAACCAGCTCCTCGTCGCGATCTCGCGCGTAAGCAGCCTAGAGCGCTTGCAGGCATCCGCCCTCGCCTGCACGCTTGCAGCACCGGTGCCACGGACTCGGGATGCGAGGATGCGAGACACATTCATACCTGACCAGCCCGCCACTGCGCAGGTGAAGAACTACCACCAGGCTGGGCAGCTGAGGTACTCGGAGGTCGCGAAGGAACGAATGGCCGAGCTATACGCGAAGGCCAGATTTGACGAGAGTGCGGCGCTCGCCTTCCTCGAGGTGCTGGGCTTCCCAGCTGCTGAGCAGATGGGTCTGCCCTCCAGTCGAAACGAGGCAGGAGGCGAAGAGGGAGAGAGGGGTCGCAGCAGCCAGCCAGAGCCGGCACCGTGGAACGCGGCCCCGGGGCAGCGGGCATCGCACGTCTCGTCGCCGATCGGGAAGGTGTACAAGTTGGGCTCCGATTTGGTGTCCGGGATTGTAGGGGCCTTATCGTCGCCATATCGTCGCCTCTTTGGCGGGAGGGGTGGAGCTTCGCACGAGCCTTCCCAGAGCGCGTCCGGCCCCGCATCGAACCCTGAGCTCGGATGCGATGCAGCGGCGGATGGCGCCGTGGCGGAGGCTGTTCGCGTTGTGGTGATGATGCTGGCGACAGATAGTCAATCTGTGCCCAACCATGCCCTATGGGACGAGTACATCAGGAGTGGCCGTGGGGAAGTTGCGTTGGTGGTCAACGCAAAGACGCCAAGCGAAATGCCGGCGTGCATGAGGCCCTATCTCAGCCGCACGCCGTTCACGGAGTCTGACTACGGCAGCGTCTCGCTAGCGCGTGCGACAAGTGAGCTCATCAAAGCATCCCTCAAAGAGCATCCAACCGCTGCGTACTACGTACTTGTGCCAGGCGACTCTGTCCCGCTGGCTGACCCAGCCTTGCTCTGCGACATACTGGCGACCAATATGCCTGGCGAAGACATGGCGGCTCTTGGCTTGCAGGTCGACGAGTCGGAGTCCGAAACGCGCGCCGACATCTTCTACAACGCCCTGAGGAAGGTACCCGAAGGTAATTACTGGCGGGAGGCCCATGACACCTTGCGGTGGAACTACCAGAGCGGCGTCCAATTTGCGGTGCTCGCGGCCGGGGCGGCGCGACGCGTCGCAGGCGTTGCCGACCGTGCGCTGAACGACCTGGAGGTTGTCCTCAAAACCATGTTTAACGCGTGGAGTGTGGATGTGCCCGACGAGCTATTCCTCCCCACAGTGCTCTTCACCGAGCAAGTGCGGCAGGACCCTGATGCGTACGGCGTCCTGGATCGGAGAATTGGCTTATGGAACGACCTCGACCGCCTCAAACCGATGGTGGCCACAATGTCTACACACAAAGAGCTTAGCAATGCGTCATCCAGGCAGTGGTATCGCGCCGACGTTGTGAATGTCGAAATCAAGAGCGACGGCGTTGTGGATTTCGCAGTCTTCAGGGAACCCGGAAAGAGGGCCGGAAAGAAGGCCGCGCGCCAGCAGGAGAAGATCTCGGAGATCATCGATGGGCTGCGCGAGGTGGGGGCCCGTGCCCGGATGCCTTTCATGCGCAAGGTGCAGATGGTTTTGACCTTGCAGACCGCCCTCGGCCTCTGCAGCCGGGTGGCGGCCGTCGGCGGCGGCGGCGCGGGCGGCGGCGGCGGCGCGGGCGGCGGCGGCGGCGCGGGCGGCGGCGGCGGCGGCGGCGGCGGCGGCGGCGGCGGCGCGGGCGGCGCGGGCGGCGCGGGCGGCGGCGGCGGCGCGGGCGGCGGCGGCGGCGCGGGCAGCGCGGGCGGCGCGGGCGGCGGCGGCGGCGCGGGCGGCGGCGGCGGCGCGGGCGGCGGCAATGGCGGCGGCGGCGGCGTGAGCGGCGGCGGCGCAGGCGGCGGCGGTGTAGGCGGCGGTGGTGTGGAGGGGGGCTGCCACGGGCCGGAGAATGCTGAGGGGGTTGCGGACGCCACCCACGGCCCGAGACCCGAAGGTCCACTCACGAGGGCCCGAAAACGTTCACGACGCACGGTGGTGGTGGACGACGCACCAGTCCTTGACGCACCAGTCCTTGTGTCGTCGGGGCGCGAAGGCGCAGTCCTTGTGTCGTCGGGGCGCGAAGGCGACTGTGTGCCAGAGGTTGTCTTCCGGATGTTTTGTCATCGCGGACTTGAAGACCATGGCCGTGCCCGAGACGACAGCGGGGCGAGCGTCTGGGACCTTACCTCTGCTCGCTACTGGGTGGCCACTGCTTGTGGGGCGCCGGAGCGGGTGGTCGATGTGTTTGGTGGATATAACCTGGCGCGGGCATTGCAAGGGGGCAGACCACTGCCACTGGGGATGCTACACATGGCTTGCTTGGAAGCCGAGCTGGCCGTCCGAATGGTCCGGGTGGCGTCCGGCGCGCCTCGGGCCTGGCATATCCTCGGCGACGCTGCAGGCGCCACCGTGTGGGGCGATGTTCTGTTGATGTATGACGACAACAGGCAGCACCTCACCGCGCTGCTGTGGGGCGGGAGCGGCGGCAGCCCCGCTGAGAGCGCGGACCACGCTTTGCTTTGGCTGCAATCGCATGGGTACGCGACCAGCCCCGCTGTCCCCGCCAACTGCGGCGGTCACCGTACGCGTGGCAAAAGACGCGTGGACAGGGAGTGGGCCACACACGAGCCGTGGTGTTGCCTTGCCGGTGGCGGAGACGGCGCTGGTGAAGTAGATCTGCCCAGGTTCTGTGCACGCATCAATGGTTCCACCGACGACGACCAGTTAGCGCACGGTTTCTGCGACGCTGAGCTTCATGAAATCGGCCTGCGCATGCAAGGGCAATGGAGTCACGGCAAGCCATCCGGCGAGGTTGAGCTGGAGATGCGTCTCGCGGGCTCGGGGCCAAACCCCTGTTCAACCACAATGACACTGTGCACTGAGAGACCAACCGCTACCGATTATGCGGCTCGCCCCGCCTTGCTTTACCCCGGCTACTTGTGGCCCGCGCCGTCGTCGGAGCACCAAGGCCGCAGAGTCGTCACTCTGTGTGTGAAACTTGAATCGGCGACCTGTCGGCGTAAGTACACCGGCGCACGCCGCATTCAGTTGGCCCGGTCTTGGCCCGGTCGCCACCACCACACAACCAGCCCCTGGCCATCGGGCGCTTCTCATGGCATTCCGCACCACTGGGCGCGTCGCAGCAGCTGGACCTGATGGTGTGCTCACACCGATCGAATGTTTTGCAGGTACATTGTAGATGTCGGCGATACCGGCAACGCCGAACACAGCGTGACACTCCTTGCCACCGACCAGGACGGCCATCGGGCCGGCGGAGTGCTCCCGGCTCGTGCGGCGTCGGGGAGAATGGAGAGCTGCCGGTACATTGGTGCGCCGCCTACCCACCAGCAACCTGGAACACCGTGCCTCTCGCCCCCACCCTTGGGTTTCGGGGTTTCCTCGCTTGTCAGGCTCGGCGGTAACTCTAGCCTTGCTGGTATCTGATGGTTCTGCTGATTCTTCGGTGATCTACGTCGGCGAGGTCAACGGCAGTCCCGTCAGCCCCTTCGGGCGGACGGGAAAGGGAAAGCAGCTCGTGCCAAGGTCGTTTGCGCCGGCGGGGGCAAAGGGGCCGGTACTCCTGGTCGGGACGTGGTTTGCGGACCGTCTTTCGCCAGGGTCATGTGCTGTGTCTCTCAAGAAAGAGGGAGAGCGAGACTGCAATCGATTCGCAATACGCAATTGCCTGGAGTGCAACGTCTGCCTGAAAGTGCACGTTCCGGATCAGGAAGGCAAGTCTAGGCACATCTGCCGCGGCGGGACCGGCACCCGGTGGGCTCGTGGCCGCAGCCCACCCACGAGCCCGACTCGGGGTCGTGGCTGCAGCCCCAGTGCCCGGCGCGGTAGCGACAGCGCAGCAGCGTCGTCTTCAGCGGCGCCTTCAGCCGCGCCGGGTGGCAGTCCGACGGCGGTCATCGTCGGTGTGGAGCGAACACTGGTCAAGGCCTTCGTCCTGCAGAGACTCGACGCCGAGGACGGCCGGCGCCTGGGGGGAGGGGGGGGTAGTTACTGCTACGTGCAATTTGATACGGAAGATCGCCTCGCCGCACAGTGCCACGCCGCAGGGTGTAAGCTTGCGGTTCTGTGCCGAACACCGCCGCGTTGTGTGCACATTGACGCCGCCGTAACGGAGTTCACACGGAGCCCCGGTGTGACAGCGGGGATGGGGATGCCGCTCGACGGCCTTTCGGCGTTGACGCCGGTGGAATTGTGGCGCGATGCCGAGCGCGCGTGCAGCGCGCCGCATTGCCTCCAGCAGCGGGCGGGCGTCAATTCACAAAAGGCGGAGGCCGAGCCGAGCCAACAGTCCGAGGCCGCCCCGCGTGAGCCCGTTCAGGAGGGCGGTTGGGTGGAGGAGGACGAGGCGACGGTAGAGGAGGAGGAAGGGAATGGAGTGCCGGAGTGCCTGTCATGCTATCGACGCGATCGCCACGTCTCCGCAGAACACTCGCTGTGCCCCGAATGCTTTCGGGACGCCATGGGAATAGAGGGAGACAGCTCGCAGGAGGAGGAGGAGGAGGAGGAGGAAGAGGAGGAGGCGGAGGAGGAGGAGGAGGAGGAGGAGGAGGCGGCGGCGGAAGAGCATTCTGAGGAAATGGACGAGTGCGCCACTGTGACCACCGCTTCCGCGGCGGACGCAGCCGCCACGCCGTCCGTAGGCGAGATCTGTAAAGCAAGGGTAAGTGCTCTCCGACGTTGGGCGGCGAGGGACATACCGAACTTTGATCGGAGCGGACAGGAGAAGCCCGGGCAGAAGACCGGGAAGAAGCAACTCAAGCATCTGCTCATCGCAGCGCTGCACGGGGAGCAAGCGGTGCCCAAAAGACTTAGGAACGTTATGGGCTCCCAGAACTTGCAAGTGGCGAGGCGGCGGCGGCGGAGAAGGAAGGTGGGAGGGCTCGTTGACGTCCTGCCCGAATACGACGCCGCACGGGCAGCTGCCGACTTCCACGCCGCCAACTTGGCGCGCCGCTGCGTGCTCGGCTCGATGTGCGCCGAATACCGGCGGCAACGCGCGGGCCCAAGCTGCGACACCAGAAACCTCGATTGCCTCGCCGATGTCGCGGCCGCCCCGCCACGGGCAGGCGACGCGCCGCCGGGCCGCGCGGGCGAGCCCGAGGCGAGAGAGCCTCCCGGCACCGGTTCGCCAACGCCCGTCCCTCCCGGTACCGGTTCGCCAGCGCCCGTCCCCCTCACTCCGTTGCAGCGAGATCACATACTCCATTCTATCCTTCTCTCGGAACGGGCTGGCGCGGCGCCCGTGTGCCGCATCACATCACAGGGGACCTACGTCGTGCTGCGCTCACACGACTCCGAGGCGGACAATGGCTGCCGTGGCGGCTACTCCATTGTGCGAGCCCGCCTAAGCGCCGCCGCGAACGAGATCCACTTCCATTGCACATGCTCCGCGTACCGGCGTGCTCGGACCAAGCTGGGCGGCAAGTCCAACTTGAGGGTGGAGCGCGCACCGTGCGTCTGCTCCTTGATGGTAATCCTCGCCAACGCTTTGGCTGCACACTCCGGCGAATCGGCGTATTCGGACGCATCGGTCTGGCGCACGGCTAAGCTCGTGATGTTCCCTGAGCTCGATGAAGAGGGGACAGGAGGCACGATCGAACGGCAAACCGCGGGACCTTCCGACCTGGCGCTCATTCTCAAGGACTTGGCTGAGTCGGAGGAGGCCTTCCCGGATGAGCTGCCCCAACCCTTTCGACTGGAGCTCGTGGCGGCCACGACCCGTGTGGAAGCGGAAGTTGCCGCGCAGGGTGCACCGGCGGCGGAGGAGGAGCTACATGATCAGTCGCCGCCCAACCGTTTGCAGCCGTCCCCAGCGCCAGGTGCGCATCTCTACCCGGAGGACCTCTCCCCCATCCAAGGGACGTGCGCATGTTGCCGTTCGGCGGAGGGGAAGGGCTTCCCACTCCAGCTCGTACGACGAGGACCGAAGGCGTGGGTCTTCATTGGGCGCGTCGTGACCCGCCGCTCCGTCTGGAGGGGTATGTGCACAGTCCCTCTGCACGAGAGCGGGCCGCGCGAAGTCTTCCCGGCCGGCGTGGAGTGGACGAATGCCACAGGTCTCTACAACAATTCCAATGCGTGGTTCTTCTCCCTCCTCCTCCTCGAGGACGTCACCTCTGCTGTGCACGACCTTCACGTGCCACCGATGACGGCGTGCGCACATATTCTGCGCAAGACTTGGACACACATGGACGCTCTGAGCTCGGTACGCACACCGCCGCACGAGACTCCGAGCCACGACACGGCTGCGCGCAAGATGTACGACGCGTGGTATGGATATGAGGTTGCGCAAAAGAGGATGGACCTGGAGACGTACTCTGTGTGTTTGGAGCACGGCTACCTTCCGCCCGTGATCGGCACAGACGGCTGCGCCAAAGTTGGAATGAAGCTGGAAAGTCCGGAAGCACGGGCTCAGCTAAGCTTTGCGGCGCTCCAAGATCCGAACGAGCCAATATGGACTCAGCAGCGCCTCGAGCTGCACTGCAAGAAGGGCCTGCTGCGGCGGGTGCTCCCTCAGGGCGGCGACCTTGGGCCTGAGGAGCCGATCCCGGTGGACCTGGTGCCCCCCATGTTCTACAACGGCATCTACGCCTCTGACGAGGTGTTCAACACCGAACGCCACAAGGGGCTGGCGAGGACCGGCACCCATGTTCTACAACGGCACCGGGAATCGGCGACTCAACCAGAGCAACCTGATATGTTTTCGTTTTCCTTTAACGGTGGTGGGTTTGACAGTGAAGGCGTCGAGATCGAGGAGGCTATTCGAGAGGGTCGGCCCGCGCCGGAGCCGTCGGCCGGCACGAGCGCACGCACCCAAGGAGAGGGGGCGCCCACCACACGTTCTCCCTTCCTCCCGGCCATGCCGGACACGAGTGCCATGAGGCCGCTCGCCGCCCTCATCTCGAGCGGGAGGCTGAGACTTGAGGACCTCGACCTGAACAGCGACAGCGGCAACACCTGGGTCTCGGACATCACTCTCGAGGACACACTTACCGCGGTCGGTTGTCCGCTTAAAGCCCGCAAGCAGTTGAAAAGTTTAGCGCAAAAGCGCGCCTACCTGGCCACCGCCTACAGAAGCTGCGTTGCGGGTGAAAGCGAGTGCCACGGCTTTACCGCTTTTAACGGCTCAAGTGGCGGCACGGTTAACGCCACGTGCCCGTGCGGCGTCGAGCTGTGCTACAAGTTTGTGTTTGGCACGGAGTCCAACCGCGACCATTGCGACCTCGTCCGCTCGATGCGTGTCGAGGCGGCTTGCCATCTCGAGGACGATTCGTGCGGCCAGGTCACCTTCCGCGAGCTCAACTACCCCAGCGAGTTTGCAGAGGTGTTTGGGGAGAATCGCGGCTGCCCCCGCCCCTGGAAGGACTCTGAGGAAATCAATGGGACGGATGCCCTGGCCCCAGAGCCCGTACCGGAGCTGAAGCCCGAAAACATCCGCCATCGGGCAGCTGCAGACGAAATCTGCCGCAGATACGCGCGGCGTGTCCTCGACGCGAGAGGGAAAATGCGGCTCTCCCGCCACCCGTTCCTCTACAAGCACAGATGGCGCCTCTGCATGACCGACCGCTTCCACCAGCGGCCGGGCAGGAACACGCACAAACGGGTGACCTGTAATCAGCACTTGCTCTCAATTGTGCTGTCGCTCACACACACGCCCTCCAACTCCATGGAGAGCGCCAACGCGAGGAGGAGGAAAAGGCTCGCGACCATTTGTCAGGCTACTCCTCTGCACGCCATCCCCTTCTTCCACAAGATGGTCTACTGGGAGAACAAGAAGATCATACAGGCGCAGCGCGAAAAGCTTTTTCGGGCTTGCCCTACAGGAATGAGCATCGGCCGCGACGAGGTGTTCGGCTGGGGTGTCTACGTCTGCGCGCACTGCGGCAGGCAAGGCCATGCAGCAGCGGACTGTAAGGCGCCGGCTGCCGCGCCGGCTGCGGCTGGTGCGCCGGCTGATGCGCCGGCTGATGCGCCGGCTGATACGGCGGCTGATGCGCCGGCTGGTGCGCCGGCTGATGCATCGTGCGGCGGAACGCCCGACGGCGCCGACCCGGCCGCGCACCCGCGACCCGCCGCCGCCGCCGCCGCCGCTAAGCGCCGCAGGGTCCGGCCGCAGGGACCAGCCGCAGGGGAAGACAGCGAAGCTCGGCCAGCGCAGCGGCAATGCGTGGACGACTGGCGCCTGGTGGCGAACACAAACGATCAGCAGTCGTGCTACGCCGACTCCTCCTTGATCCTCATCGAGACTGCTGCGAGATTCGCGGCCTTGGCACGCGGAGAGGACGGCCTGCCTGAAGCCCTGCCGCGGCGTGCGGCTGTCTCGCGCGACGGCGTTGGACAGTTCGACATAGGTGCGACGCTGGACCGGTGGTGGCGGGTGAGGCGCCTGCTGCTGCGGCCGGAGGCCTGCGCACCGTCGCCCTCTGAATTGGTGCAACAGCTCGACGATGCGCGCAACGACTTGCGGGCAGCCGTTGCGATGCTGCGAGTCGAGCGTGGCACAAAGAGCTTCGTGGAAAGACAAGTCAGGGAGGTTGTTACGAGGCCAGGCCCCGCTCCGCAGTTCTGCAGGGACATCCTTCCAAAGGTCGCAGCTGCGTTGACTGAGTATCTGCAGCGTCGGTCATACTCAGTGTGCACGTCGTGCAACAAGCGCCAGCGAGTGTTTAGTGACACCGATGACAGCTCCGCTCCGACTCTTCAGCTCGACAAGGAAATGTTGGGAGAGGCGCAGGGGGTGCTGTCCCACGCCGTATCCTCCAAGCTCGGGAGGCGACTTGAACTGCCCGTGGCCAAGTGCCCTCATTGCAGCGAAGTCGGCAAGGCACAATAGCCCACCAATACAGCCCTCCCCCTTCCCCTCCTCCACCCTCTACCTCTGTGAGTGCGCTTCGTGTGCGCGCCTTATTAGGTGGCAAAGCTCTCAGTGCTCTTCGGACAGGCGCCCGAAGTGCCCGCTGATCAGCCGTGGGCAGGAGCCGACGCGACGCCACCACTGCTAGTCGTCGAGCTGCCCGACTCTCAGGTTCCAGGCTTGTCACTGCCGTTGGGGATGAAGCTCCCGTTGCCACTCTCGACCGGTGCGCGGCTCGAGGTCAGCTACCAGCTCATCGCTGTCATCCTCTTCAACGGAGGGCACTATGTGTGCGACGCCCGCGACCCTGACAAGGCTGGCACGTCTTGGGACCGCGTCCTAGGTCCTGCGGCGGCCGTCTGGCACCGATACGACGGCTGCAATGGCCGCCCCGGCGGGCGGCCGGCCGTTGCGACCGAAACGCAAGCCCCGACGGGAGATCTCGGGGAATTTTGGCCCGTCGTGGCGGCGTACTGCCGATGGCCGTGCGCGGCAGCGGGTAGTGAGTGCATGCCTGATGACGCTCCCGAGCGTGACAATGTAAGGTATTGAATCGTTAAATCAGATAATAACTAACGTTGAACAGCAAGAGCTAGTTGGCAAGTGGTTCGCCTACCCAAACGCGATGCGCTGCACGACCGGGCGTCGCCCCCGCCAGAGAAGTTGCGTATTTACCCCCCGCACGACCCAACGCCCACCTTGCCAAGGAGAAGCACGACCGCGTCAACCTCGGCGGACTGTACGAATCGATGGGTCGCTCCGACTCGCGCACGGGAGGGTACTATCAGCGACGGTGGAAGGTCTCGTGCGCCCCGCTCGACGACGCGGCTGACGTGTTCGAGAAGCTGCGACCCAGCTTTGATCAGGCAGTGTTGGTGGGTTCGGAGTGTATTAAGGGTTGAACACGTGTTTGAGACCACTTTTTTTTGTATCAGTCTTTGCCTTCAGACTACAGTCTACACACCAGCTCGCTTGCGACGCCCCGGCAGGAGGCTCGAGCGCGTGCAGCTCGCGAGAGATGACGACGACGACGACAGCACACGGGCCTCGGCCGCGGCCGCGATCAGCAGGTCCACCGCCCCGCCGCGCGCTCGCTCCAGGAGCTGCACGTCGGTGTCGCCCGAGTGCTCCGAGCGCCGCGCCGTGAGCAGCGGCGGGTGAGCCTCCCACCGCGCGCCGTGCCCCCACTCGAGCCCCGTGCTCATCGCGACGTCGAGCTGCTGTTGCATGGGGACCAAGGCGCCGGCAGACAGCAGCAGGGTCAGCGCGCGGCGATGGACGAGGTAGCCAAACAGCCCCGTCGAGTGCTGCCCCTGCTGCAGCTCCACCAGCGAGATGCGCCGCTGTGGCGCGAGGAGCCTGCCGTCGTGCTCGTGCGATCCGAGCAGGCAGAGCCGCCAGTGCTCCTTTGTGCTCAGGTTGGCAAGCAGCTCCTGCAGCCGCCTCTCAAAGTCGGGGCACAGCGCTTCGACGTCGTCCTCGAGCACGAGCAGGCAGTCCGCCTCGGAGAAGCCGTCTTCCAGCCGGCGCCACGCCTCGCGGTGGCTCAGCGCGCAGCCGACGGCGCCCGACGTCAAGCGCGGCCAGAACCGGCCGTTGCGCAGCACGGTCGGCGTGTAATCGCTGAGGTCCTGGAGCTTCGACGGCGCGACGGCGCCCTCCACTTGTGCGCGCGCCATCGTCCGCCCGTCGACCGCCTCGAGGCGGCGCCACGACAGCCACTCAAACGGGTCCAACAGGGCGTGCATGCGCAGCAGCCGGTCGGGCCGGCGGGCGAGGTTGAGCACGAGGCACGGCGGCGCGCGGAGGCCGAGCGGGGCAGCGCCGGTCGCTACGGCCGCGTTTGCGTTGCGAGTGCGGGGTGCGGGTAGCGGCGACGGCGACGCGCCGGGCGCGCCGCCGGCCGCGCGCTCGACGCGCACGACGTAGCACGCGTACGTCTCGCGGCCGCCGGCCATTTTGACGGGCATGCGCTCGGCGCGCCCCTCGTCCCGCGCACGCTCGCAGAAGGCGACGAGCGGGTGGGACTTTTGGCGCGCGTCGTGCACAATCGTCAGCAGGCGCAGCGTCGGCGTGGCGTCGCACGCGCGCAGCACGGCCACCGCCGCGTCGCCGTGCGAGGACGCGTCCTTGAGCCCCTGCGAGAAGCAGAAGGCGACGGTCGCGCCGCTGAGATGGGCGGTGGACTGCACCGTCGCGTGCGCGAGCTCCACGACGGCGTGCAGCGCCGCGAGGTTGCGCTGTGCGGCGGCCAGGAGCGCCCGGTCCGCCTCAACGCCCGCCAGGCGCACGGTCGGCGCGAGGACGTGCGCGGCGCCGAGCACGGCGCCGTCGCCGACGCCGATGTCGAAGAGGGCGTCATCGTGCCGCAGCTCCATCGCGTCGAGCACGCGTGCGAGCGAGCCCGCGGTGAGCCGCCCCATGACGCCACCCTCGCGCTCGGTGGCGGTGGGCTCGGGGACGACGGAGGACGCAAAGACGTGCCGCCACGCCGCGCCCGAACCCCAGAGACGGCGTTCCGACAGGCGCGTCGTCCGGGCCGTGCGCCTCTGCGCCTCCTCCTCCTCCTCCTCCTCCTCCTCCTCCTC
>Ga0209716_1001736_pt1 | contig 15627 bp, 12 predicted proteins | sample COGITO_mtgs_1205_FD_184811 | JGI IMG/M metagenome (GOLD analysis project Ga0209716, IMG submission 184811) | Pelagic marine microbial communities from North Sea - COGITO_mtgs_120531 (SPAdes) (version 2) | ecosystem: Environmental > Aquatic > Marine > Epipelagic ...
ATCAGTATTCTCTAATCTTTCAGTATCGTAAACTGGAAGTGGTCTTACGTTAATAATACCAACACCCGGTTGTATTTCTTGTAGTAAAAAGAAATCTCCGTACTTAACCATATTTCTTGTCCAAGACCATAGGTTAAATTCTATATTAAGAATATCATAGAAAAGATTTTCTAATATATCTTTTACTTTTTCGTTTTTTGATTTGATTTGTACAACATCTCCAAATTCATTTTTTAATGTTGATTCATCTGCATATATATCTAATGCTGATGAGATAATTGGGTCATTATCCATTGCATCATAATCTCTGAATAGTTCTCTACGAACTTGATGGTAAGCCATTGATTGAGCTGCCATATTATCTGATGCAAAAGACCTTTGTAGTTTTGTGTACCTATCTCTTAAATTCATAAGATTAGTACCTTGTTGTCTATCATCGGTATCAACTACTTTTCTCTTTCCCTCTTTATCAACCGTTACGATTGCTTGAGTGGAAAAGAGTTTCGTTAATCTATCGAAAAATGAACTATTTTGTTGTTCTGCCATTTATACTTTCTTTATGTTATAATCTAACTAAGATACAAAAAATATTTGATATATCCTAATTTTATTACCATGCTTTACAACTCCAATACCTAGCCTTATGTCTTGGTCCTGGTGTATCACAATTATGTCTGGCTCTAAAAGCCTTTTTTCTTGATGGAATATCTTTCTGAATCTGCATTGTTTTCTCACCTGCTTTTTTAGCCGATGTCCCACCATGTCCGAAGTTTACCTTTACAACATTTCCCTTTGGGTTCTTTACATACACTTTAAACTTCTTAACATCACCTCTTGTTGGTTTATTAAGTTTTACCTTTCTACCTTGATATTCGGCTTCATTAATACCCTCTTTCATATTTTTTAGAAAGTGAATAAACTCCTTTAAATCATCATAGTTTTCAACATCATATTCTTCGATGCTTTCATCCAATGATAACTTAAATTCATTGTAAAGTTCTTCTGAGTAATTTTCCATTTATTAATCCTATAATTAACCTATACTATATAAATATAAAACTTTTAATTTATAACCATTTACTTAAATCCTCAATCTCATCACCAACTTTCATCTGCCAAGGATTCTCATCATCATTGTTACTTCCATATACCCCACTATAAGTATATGAAGATATACCATCTATTGATTTTTTGGTTAAATCAATACCTTCTTGTCTTAATCTCAAAGCAGTATCTCTTACCCAAAGTGAAATAGCTAATGACATTGTTAAATCATCATTGTAACCCCTCATAGCTTCAGCTCTACCATTCATCCATATAAATGTAAATAATTCATCAATAGTTCTAACTGAACGTATTATGATTGATTTCTCTCTAACATACTCTTCTAACTTAGAAATAATTAAAGGTCTTGTTCTTGAAGTAGTTGAGAATCCAGCAACCATACTTTTATCTTGTGACCTGTATCTATTTGAGTGTTGATGTTCTATATCTACATACTTTAAATCCTTATTCATATAATAAAGGTTTCCATAGTTTCTATCAATCACTTGTTGAATAGTTGCCCAACCAATATTTGCGTTTTCAATAACCAACAATGCATTGTTATATTCAGTTGATAGAGATACTAAGAAATTACCAAAATCTTTGGTATCTAACTTACCTCTATATTCAGCTACTTGTTCCGATGCCTCAACATCTATAACATGAGCAGCAGAATAATCCGAAGAATCTCCTCGGGCAACATCCGCTACAACTATATAAGTTTTTGTATAATCAGGAAATTGCCATTTCCATAAGTTTCCATCAAAACCACCTTTTTCAAGTGGTTCTTGTACATAAGTCTCTTTATAAAATTGAAGTATTTGTGGGTCAATAACCGAATCACCAGAAGAAACAAAATCACAATCACACTCTTGTGCTGCTCCCTTTGGTCCTAATAAAACTTCTTGCTCATCTCTCCAATTTTGGTCTCTTTCTGGATGCACACTCCAATGTAATCTAATATTGTTAAATCCATTTGTACCATCTTCAGAACCTACCCAAGTTTTATGAAAGAAATTACCTACACCATTTGGAGTAGATAAAATAATTGCGTTACCACCCGTTGATAATGTAGATTGAGCCGATATCCATATATCTTCAATCTTATCAATAAATGCAGCTTCATCAAATACCAAAAGAGATAGTGCTTCAGAACGACCAGCATCACTAGCAGCTGAAGTTGCTTTAATCTGAGAACCATTTGAATATCTTAAAGATAGTTTGTTATCTTCAACTGTTGTTAGTTTTAACCAAGAAGGAAGATAATGATTCATTACCCTAACCTTAGTTACTAAGTTTTTTGCTACTTCTTGTTTTGTTGCAATTACTAAACAATTAAAGTCATCATTGAATAACATCTTCCATAATGAAAAACCAGCAGTTAAAGTTGATATACCAGTTTGTCTTGATTTAAGAATAACATTATATCTATGGTCTTTAAAATCTACCAATGTAGTTTCTTGAAATGGATATAATTGGAAAGGTATCTTACCCCTAACAGGGTGTTGAATCATACAATACTTTCGCATGAAGTAAATAGGGTCAGATGCACATCGTTTGTACTCCGATGCTATTATCTGCTTTAATGATTGTTTTTTATTAGCCAAACTAAATTTATTTTTTTCCTATTTTCCAATACATACCACCACTAATAAATGGTGCTAATTGTGAGGTATTAGAATTATTCTGAATACCTAAACCTAATTGAAATAAATTATTCTTTTTATTTTTTAAGATTAACCCAGCTCCAACATTACTAATAATATCATCTTTATTGAAACCTCCGTTTAATCCCCAATAGAATTCATTCTTTGGTAATTCTTTCACAATCGTTGTATTATATACAGTTGGAATCTTAAAGAACCAATCAATTTCTCTGGATTCGATTGAGTTTTGTGAAATGACATCAGTTAGAATACCAAATCCCAAATCTCCACTTGGTTTGTTACCCAATGAATCGGTAACTACCTCTGGAAAATCATATGTTAAATTTAATGTATCTTTAACTGTTATCTTTGAAAAGTAATCTTTAATAATAGCAAGTGAATCTACATCTACTGGTATTTCCACTTCTTTAATTACTTCTTTTGTAATGTACTTTGGTACATACTTTGTTACTTTAACTTCCTTTTCCACATATATGGTATCTGTTTTTTGTTCTAACAGTTCGTAATCTTTACCATCTACGTTTATTATTTCTTTTTCTTCTTCATCACCACCACAACTTCTAATTAATAACACTACACATAGTGCCATTATCAGTATAGTCTTTAAATCAAATTTCTTTAACCAATTCATAGTTCATAGGTTTTAATTTCATGTAGGCTGAATTTCTTTTTTCTATAACTTCAGTAAGTTCTTTTTTACCATTTTCGATATCTTTTTCAATCTGACTTCTTAGTGTTTGTACATCTTCATTAGATGCCCACTTTTCAACTGAACCATCATCATTAATGTATTCGTGAATATTGGAAACTTCGTGTAATGCTTGATTCCACTTTTCCATTGTATCAGTACCATATGCAGCCATATTAGAATATATCTTATATTCTTCATATTCTTTCCACAATCCATCTAACTTAATTTGTTGTTCTTTTTTAGCTAAACAAACTGCACAAAAGGTAGTTTTACTTATTAATTTTTTATCTGCTGTTGAATACTTCTCAGTTTGACAATCACCCGACTTACATTTGGATTCTTCTTCTAAATATTTTCTAACTTTTGCAAGTTCGTTTGATAATTTAGATTGTTTTACTTTACCATATGATTTTTGCTCGTAAACACTACCATCCTCTTCCCAAATATCACCAATGTTTCGTTTGGTAATTTCCTTAATACCAGATAGTGAAACTTGAGTATCTTTTTGATATTCACCAGTTTCAATCATATTTACCAACTTCCTACGAGTTGGGTGCATGAATTTTTTCTTAAATTTTTTCTCAGCCATATTTTGTAACTTATATATTCATATATATAAGTATTGGATTTTTTACTATTCGTAAAATAAACCGAGAATCTGATTGAGTGGTGCGAATGTTCCAGTAAGTTTGAAAGTCTTACCACCATATACAAATACAATTCCCTCATTAGGAACTATTTTATCAGTTCCACCAATTGCCTTTAATCGTTGTAGTTCCATTTTAAGTTTAGCTATCTTCTTTACATCCCCACTCTTTCTAACATCTTTGATAGTTTTATCCAATTGGTTCTTCATAGCCCTAATTGCTTTATCAGGGTTAGCAGTAAGTACTGAACTCATAAATGAAAGTATATCAGCTCCGATACCTAAGAAGATATCTTCAAATGGTCTAATATTATCTTTAGCCATCTTAGCATGGTCATTTTTATCAATTCCCTTTGCCCATTCTAATGTTTTCTCATCACTTAGATTCTTTTTATCTAATCTAAATGACTTTTCATAAAATGCCCATCTCTTAACTAATCCCATTAGAGTTCTATTATCTAACTTAGATGGAGATTTCTTATTTACAAAATCCATCCAAAATGCTTGATGATAATCAGCGATTCCATCATTGTCTTTTAATTTAAATTTAGATTGTAATTTTGATATTTTAGAATTATATTTTCCTTTTAAAGAAGTTAAGTTCTTACTCTTAGGCAATTCATTAATTGGAGGTCCTGATATTGTATAAGCCGATTGTACATCTTGATTTACTTGCTTAATCATTCCAGCAAGTATCTTAGCTGCATCTTGATTCTCACCAATAGCGATACCTTCTTCATTAAATTCCATAGTACCATGAAATACTAATAGAGCTTGTCCATACGGTATTACATTTACTGAGGTTGGGTATATTACTTCTAAGTTCATAAAACATGCACCACCTTTAAAGATTTTATCTCTTTGTTTTTCAGAAAGTGATTTTATTGCTTTTGATAAATCATTCATAGCAAAGTTATATGCCTTTTCTAATTCACCTCTACCGGCAAACTTAGTAGCTACACCTTTTATATCCAAAGCGTTTTCACCTTTGTTCTTTAAGTGTCCTTTGTTACGAGCAGCAACTAATCTACCATCTCTCCAACTTACAGCCAATGCTTGTCCATCAGTTTTCTCTCTTGCTAAGTCCAAGTTTCCTTCTAATGCTTTATTTACAATATCTTTAAGTTGACCGAATGTAAGATTGATTTCAGTATCAAATGGATGATTCATATGTCCATATGCTCCACCTTCAATTAATAATCCCTCCACCATACTATTTGATTCCTTCCACTTGTATAATCCAATTATATCAAGTTTTTGTTTCTGAGAATCCCATCCACAAGAATAACATAAATATTTGTCACTATCATCAGATTCAATTTCCCATTGGTGATTACATTTTTCACATTTCACTTCAGTTCCAGAAAGTTCAACTAATGTACCTTCTTCTATTACTCTAATTCTGAGTATTGCTTTACCATTTATAGTAATATCACCTTTTTCGTTTTTACCAATTGTTTTAACTACAATACGTTTGTTTTTGAATTTACCACCCAATACAGTATCACCTACATTAATTGGAATTGTTATATTTTCTGATATAGTGTTACCCACTTCTTCTTTTTCAGCTCGTAAATCTCTTAATGATTCTTCTCTATCATCATCCAAATCAATATAATCAATTAAAGAGTATCCAACCAATCCAGCTAATCTTGTTACATGAGACCACCACTTACTATAAGCCTGTGAACCATAATAATCTTTTTGGTTAGTTGCGGTTGTTTTACCAGCAACACCTGCTGGGAATGGAGTTACTGCTTTTACAGGCCCATTAGGATAAATTGGATGTGGGTCTATATCAGTAAGTTCATCACTCATTATTTGTGATAAAACAGTATATCCAATAGCTTCTGCTCTTTTCTTAGAAACTCTATCGAATACTGCGTAAGATGGAAATATATAATTAGGTCCATCATCAACTGCAGTTTTACCCATAGTTGAAGTAGCTTCTTTAATTAAATCAACATTTTGAATTAACCAAGATTCTACCATTTCCTTTGTAATGATACGTTCTTCGTTTAATGTATTGGTTATAAAACCAAATATCTTTTTATCAAATTTTGGGTATGCTCTTTTTGAAAAGAAGTTTTTCTTATCATCCTCAGAACCTGATTTTAGTCCATTACGAACATCAGTTCCACTTATCGGATTGGATTGATTAGGAGCGATATAAACATATCCCCTATCCTCATATCCTTCGAAGTCTAAGTTATCTTTATAAGGTGTAAAGAACTTACCACCTAATCTACTAGCATCTTTCTTACCAACTACTGTGATAAATGCCGTAGTATCTTTATCGAATTTTTTAAGTACCTCAGTTGGTACATATGGATTTTTTACTTCAATGATTCTGCTGGAAGGAATTCCAAACATTTTTGTGATAATCATCACTTTCTCCTTAAAGTTAAATGGAGATTTATTATTATCGGTTTTATTAGATGTACCAATGTACACATTATTCTTACCGAACTTTTTTACTAAATGAGAGTAGGTTGCGTAATGCCCCTTATGAAACGGTTGAAAACGGCCAGCGTAAACTACAACTTTGTTGTCTACACTGTCCGCTTCACCTAATAATATACTATCTACTAAAAATTGGGATAATTCGTTCATTATAAAAGTACTATTTCCTTTGTACTATATAAATATACGATTTATTACTTTTACCAATTATACCTGAGTGAATGGTGCATTTACAACATCACCACCACCAACACCATTGTCACTCATCTGAGCTCCACCTCGTTGACCTTGTTGTGCCTGTTTTTCCATTTGCTCTTTTACAGCCGGGTCATAAGTAACTGTCCCCTTTTCCATATTTAATTGACCTCTTGGATAATCTCTTTCCAATTTGTTCAATTCTTTTCTCATTTCGGAGTTAATTTCTTTAAATGATTCTTCTGCCTGAGTAACCGCTTCATCAATTTTTCCCAACTCACTATGTAGTTCGTTTTTTCTGATGTGGATTTGTCCAAGTTGTGTCATCACTTGTTGTAACTTTCCGTTGTATTCCTTTAGTTCATTGATTTTCTCTTCTGAGAGTTCAACTGTTACTAAATCAATCGATGTTTTGTTTTCTTTTTTTGCCATTTGACTATTAATTAATTAATTGTGAATTCGTATATAAATATATAAATTATAAGTTTTCGTAATCTATTGTTGTAACACCTCGTTTTTGTACAACTTGTGCTGAACAACGATTTCCAAATTGTATTGATTGTGAAATATCATCAGTATCTAAGAACATTTTAACAAACCCTGCTACAAATGTATCTCCTGCTCCTGAGATATCCATTATCTCTACTTTTTCGGTTGGATATGATGTACCATTGTACATACACCCATCCTTATCTAATGTAACTATCAACTTTTCTAAAATCCAATCGTTTTCTTCAATAAATTCTTTATTGTTTTCAAACTCAGAACGATTTAGTTTTATGAATCGTAAATCTTTACACCAATTTCCTAACTGCTTCTTTGTATCACAAATTACATTTGGATGTTTAAATCCAATGTAAGCAATATCTTCTTCAGTTAAAAATCCTTTATTATAATCTGAAATTACTATCATAGTGTAATCCCAAAAATCTAATTTGATTAGTTTTGTATTATCAATCCTATCAATATTTTTCTCTTCATCAATCCTTAACAATAATGTATTTGATGATTCGTGAATATGTCTTGTCTTTGTTATAGGCTGTATTTGATGTTGGAAGTCAGTATCAATTTTTAATTCTTCTAAGTTCTTACAAACATTCATTCCCATCCCACCATTGTACACTTCTCGTTTTGGAATAAATACAGGTGCCGGTCCTTCGGGTGAAAGACGAGGAGTATCTCCATAAATGAAGATATCATCACATTGTTCTCCTATAACTAATACTTTATTCATCTAATAAACCTGTTGTTGAGAATCCTTCCACTTTTGAAAAGTATTCTATTCGTTTAGCGTGTTGCTTACCAATAATTTTTTTATCTTTATACTCTTCACCAATAATAAAAATATCAGGTTGATATTCCTTAATCATGTCCGATAATTCTTTATCTGAATTGAATATCATAATATTATTTACTCCTCTCAATTGAAGTAAATTAAGTACTCTTTGCTGTTCGGTATGAAAAGGTCTACTATCTCCTTTAGATTCCTTCACCCGTTTATCAGAATCAATTCCAATTCGTAAACTACCTCCAAATGAATTTGCATAAGCAATTAATTGAAAATGACCATGGTGAAGTACATCGAAACATCCGTTAATCCAAACTTTCATTTATAAGAATTTTTCTAATTCGTTAATTACCATTTCTGATGTTATTGATTTAGTACATTCATATTGCCTATTAGTACCTTTGTGGTCTGGACACCAGTTCCAATCAGCAGCGTCTAGTTTTAATCTATTAAAACACCCACTACATTTTCCTTTAGGTGAACCAATTCTTACACAATCCTCCATCTCTGCCCAATTTTCTGAGAATCCACTAATCAAAACTGTCTTTGTTCCCAATCCCCAACTTAACCAACTTAATCCACTACCAATTCCGATAAATGCTTTTGATTTGGCCATTTCATCCATAACGGATTCTAGAGACCCCTCTGGGTGTTTGATAATTCCAGTTGGATGGATGTTACCCATATAGTTAGAATTTTCCTTTGAAACTAGTTTAACTGTATAACCTTTATTATTTAACCAATCAACTACATCTTGCCAACCTTGTGGATTATTCCAATACTTTGGTTGAGCAGTTCCATGTATTGCTATTGTGATTAATTTATCATCTTTTTGAACTTTTCTATCTTCTAACTTTGGTTTTATTTCCCTATGTGGTAATCCCAATATATCAGTTGCCATTTTTTGCATAGTAACTGTTTTTGGGTCTATTGGATTTTTAAAATTATTAGTAGTACCATCTTCATTATAAAACAAACCAATAGAATACATTGCATATAAATTAGGAACTTCAGAACCTGGTTTTACAAATTCAATATTTGGATATTGCTTTTCAAACATATGATTATGAAATGTAGATACTATCATTTTAGATTTATGAACTTTTCCAAATTCTTCTACATATGGAATCCATGCCAATGTATCTCCTAATGCTTTTGAATCCAATGAAACATAGACTCTTTTATTGGTTGCATTATAATCTTCTTCAAAAAATGTTTCTCCGTTTTCTGTAATTAAGATTTTCCAATCACAAAAATATTGAAAATTTGATTTAGCCCAATGATTGGTTTTTAATTCGGTTTCAAATTCAATACGGTTTGTTTTATTATCTATAAACTGTACTTTATATATCGAGTCCACTGAACCTAGAATTTCAACTCGTGGGCCATTTATGTAAGATAGTAAAACTTTGTTTTTAATATCTAAGATATTATTTTGATTTCTTTTTATATTATCGTAAATCATTTCCAACTTTTATTTGTGTTATCTAATAAAGATATTCCTTCTGCTTGTTTTGAAAAAGGATAGTTCGTTGTATATCTATTTCTTTTATGGTTATAGAATACATGATTATACCATAAATCAGCTACATCCCATTCACAATCTTCTATCCTATCCATGTACCATTGTTTCTCTCTGTTTGGTATTAAATAAGCATGTGCCCAATCTTGATTATAATCGGTTTTCCTAAATGTTTCATCAACTTCCCATCTAGTCCAAGATGGATTATCTCCAAGACCAATATAAGGAACATCATCTCTTTCTGAAATAAAACATGCTTTATATAAAACATCTGCAAAATCTTTTAAATTAGAATAAATAAAAGCATCTGCTTCAAAAATTAAAGTGTAATCGTAATTTTCGGTATCTATTTCTTTTAATGCATTTATATGTGCTAAATAACAACCATAGTGTCTTCCTGTGATGTTACCTATACCTTGGTCACCTTTGTATATAGGCTTTGGTGAAATGTCATTAGGCCTTCTACAAAACTCTTTTGGAGGTATACCATCATATACATCATTTATCATTGGTTTATAATCGAATCCCAATCTTTGTAATTGTTTTAATGATTTTTGTGAAATCATTTCTCTTACATCATCGGGTCTTGTCATCATATGAATAATCTGAATACGAGGTCTTTTTTTAATCCAAACAGTTTTAAATTCATTTTGTATTCTATTAACTTGTCCATAAAAGTATTCCTTAACTGCCTTAACAACACCTTCAAATTCCTTTATATAATCATCACCAGCAATTACCCCACCTGGCTTTACTTTATAAAACCAAGCATTAATATCATTACTAACATCTTCATATGAATGACCTGCATCTAACATTACAAAATCCAATGAGTTATTGATAAATGAGTCTTTAGCATTCAAAGAAGTATCTTTAATAACATTTAAAAAATTATTATGTCCTAACAATATAGTTGAATGCATGAACTCAGAATATATATCATTATCAAATACACCCAATTTTGCTTTATGTGACTCCTCGCCTATAGAACCCTTAAATGTATCTACTGCAGTAAAGTTTATATTTTTTTTACTGGATTTAATTTTACTTGCTAAATAGTTTGTTGATTTTCCAAACCAAGAACCAACCTCTACAATATTAGAATGATTGGGTAGTTTATCTATAACATCATCATATAAGACTTGATACGAAAACCAGCCAGGTATTTCATTAAATGAAGGATTGAGTTTTTCTAGTAATAATTCCTTTGTGTTATAGATATCATCATCAATGTAAGTTACCAACTCGGTTTCATCGTATGTATCTAAAAATGTATACAATCGTCTGAATATAGATGGTAATCCATATGAAAGTGCTTCTTTAATAGAAAGTGGATTTAATTCTAATGTTGAACTAAAATAAAATAAATCAGATGCTTTATAAAATTTACTAGCATCATCTCTTTCACCCCAAACAATACAATTATCAGGTTTAAACTTCATTAAAGGCTCCCAATAATCTTTAAAATTCATTGCTTGATTTCCAACAAAATGAAATTTGATTTTATACTTTTCTAATAATCTAGCTACATCGAAGATTTCACTTTGGTTTTTACCTACTGAGAATAATCCAACCATCAGAACGTGCTTCCAATCTTTTTCAAATCCTAGCTCTTCTTTAGCTTTATCTTTATCGTATTTGAAATCTTCTATTGGATATTGCCAAACTTTAGTATCCACTCCTAAATGTTCAAATTTCTGTCTACTCCATTCAGATACTAAAACATATCTATCTGGTTGATATTTGATTTCATCTGGATTTGTGAATGAACCATGAGTTGAACATACTATATCAAACTTTCTATTTGAATTTTCAAATAGTTTATCCAATAGGGAGTGTCCAATAAAGTGTTCTGGTATTTCGGTGAAATGGATTATATCTGGCTGAATATCATCTATAATTTTTATAAATGTATTTTCCTTATCCTCATACAAAGTATGAAGAGTTACTAAATCACCAATTTGATTTTTTTGTACTACGAATACACCACCACTATGGTCATTGTATTCTATAACTTGAATATCAAACTCATTACTAAAAGTTTGTATTTGCTTAAGAAGATATTGTGGCATTCCACCTGTTGAAAGATGGGATGCTACATAAAGTAGTTTTTTCTTTACCATAACCTATTTAGATGCTTAGATGCACTTTACAATGTAAAGATACGAAAATAATTTCAATTATCCAAATTATTCTTCAACAGTTATTGTACCTTTATCTAGGTCAATCTGTCCATTCTTGTACTTTTTATCTAATTCTCCTAATTTTTCCTCTAATTCGTATATGTACTTATCATTCATAGCACCATATTTATCTTGATTATCAGAAATCTCTTTTAGTTTTTTATTAATAGTTCTTTCTTGTACTGCAAGTTGACCTAAAAATATTACAATCTTATCAGTTTCATCTCTTAGGAATCTTAATCTATCTAAAATTTCCTTTTCTAAATTTTCTGTCTTTGCCATATTGTCTTTTGTTTATATATATAAGTATATATAAGTTTTGTTTAACGAAATTATTCTGGTTGTGTTGGTAAAGTGTATGGTGGGGTTTGTGAAGTTACATCTCTCAAGTCTTGTCTATATTGAATCCACTCATCTAATTTAGAACCAGTAATAGGAGAATGAGGTAAGACTACCCAATCACTTTCGTTTAATAAAGAACTTCTTTTAATTCTTGCACTATTAAGAGCTTTTTCATTTTCCTCATCAGTAGTAAATGGTACTTCAGTATGAATACCATCAACAACCCTAAATCTAGTTTGTTTATTATGTCTAATTTCCTTCCACTCCGATTCAGTTAGTTCTATGTATGGTGTTTCATATGAACCCGTATCAGGCCATATATCACTTACATAGAACCCTTTATAATCACCAGTTTCACTATCGTATTTTCCAAAATATTGTATTTCCATATTCTATATTTTTATTTTCCGTATGCCCACCAAAATCCTCTATCTCCATCTAATATACAAGTCATATAATCTCTACTTACGTTAAAAACATGATTGTATCCACCACCACCAGCATCAACCCTTACAGTAGAACATCCTGCGGCTAAAACTGCAGTTGGAAATGTTGTAAGGAAATCAACTACCCTTGGTGTTGATGTGTCATAAATGTATCCAAATTGCATGATAAAACCACCAGGAAGTAACACATAACTATCATAATTAGTACTAGATGTGTTTGTATAAGATGTACCAGTTCCAGTAACAGGACCAGAAGCCAATGTTGCTGCTAAACCACCAATATCCAAACCATTCAACTCTTTCCATTTAAAACTTGAATTTCCTAAAGTGTAAGTATTATTAGTAACTGGATTGATATCACCTGCACTTTCGATTGCTGTTCTATCCGTTGAATCCTCTGGTGAAGGTGCACTAACTGCTTTTCTAGAGCTAAAAAGTGCAATACCATCATTTACTTTAAACATAGGAGCAGTGTTTGCAGAATCAGCAGCTAATAGTGGTATTGTTACAAATCTATCATCTGATGATACAATTTGTATTCCGGCTGGTTGTATTTCTACAAAGTTTGTATTCGATGAAAGTAATACTGTTTGTTCAGTTTGTCCATAAAGAGTACCACTACCTTCAGCACCTGGTATTGAAATAACTACATTATTACCTGAATCTGCTATACCAAAATTAGCAATAGTACTATTCGTTGTTGTAGTAACTACACCTAATGCCGATACTGACATACTTGTTCCGGCTGCTGCAGATACTATTGTTCTATATCTTGCAGTAACCGACCCACCATAAGTTGAGGTAGTTACTATATCAGTTGTTGTTGCAGCTTGTTCAATAAAGTTACCACTGTTAGATGCAAGTTGTGCAGCTGCAAATGCTGTATATACCCAAGACAGCTGGAACCCTGGTCCCCCAAATACGTTGTGAGAAATTATATCGTTTGATACATAATTTACATAACCTGGAACACTGAAAGTGATTACTTCGGTATCTTTTTTAATATTTTTAATATAAGTAATATTACATTTTTTTATAGTATCACCATCTTTTACCCACACTCTACTAAGTTCTTCATTATCTTGGTTTTTGTATAAATCAGAGGCAAGTACTTTACAACTATTCGTATCATCTCCAAATAACCAAAATCCATGTGAATCAGATACTTCAACTACTTTGTTATCAACTTTAACTTCATATACATTAGAAACATCTCTCTTTGATATTTTACTTAAATTAGCTGATGTGAATTTGTTATTTTTTTCATCCCATGCTAAAATTTTGTCATCTAAGGTAATATCTTTTGCTAATTTTGTACTACCATCTGCTAAAGTTATTTTAGTTTCACCTATTACGGATTCAAATCCATCTTCAAAACCAACATATCCATTTACTGCGGATTTAGCACCATACACAATTTGTGAACGAAGTAAATCACCTGAATTACTAAATCCGTTAACCACATTATCATTGGCATCAATTAAATCAAATCGTTGGGTAATTTGACGAGTTCCTTTTGTACCACCTTGTTGAGCAGTAATACCACCATGTATTTCCCCATCATATGATGGTGGGTAACTAGGTTCAGTTACAGTAAAACCAGAATTGGTGATTCCAGAAGCTTTGAGTTTTGATAAAGGGATTTCAATATTATTTAATACAACATCACCTACACCAATAGTTTTGGTGGAAGAGGCCGTACTTAATATGGTAGTGGAACCATTTGTTACATCCACATCAGAATATGTAAATCCACTTGTCCATTCAAATGAATCTGAAGTAGCTACGGTACTTCGTAGTGTATCACTCACCCCAATAGAAACTTTTTTTGTTAAATTAGTAAATGTAGTTTCGGTAAAATCAACGTTTGATAATAAAACTTCTCCACCAGCTGCAGCTACATTTTTATTGTAATAATGTAATTTATTGTTTGTTATAAATGGGTCCATACTTGCCGAGTAGTGAATTTGTACATATGCTCCCGGAGTTCCAGGTGCCTCAGAACTCGATATAATTAAAAACCCTTGACTAGTACCTCCGGCTGTTGCTGGTAATGTTGTTGGAACATTAAATTCACTTCCACCACTATGAGTTCCATCTTGTATTGTTGAGAATGCTAAGTAATGTGCAGGGTATTCTCCATCAGCTTCAAGGCTTTCATGTGACATATCAAAATAGTAACCACCATGAGCTAAATCTCCATTATCATGATTAGATAGTTCTCTCAATGATGGGGTATTAAGTTTATTAACGTATCTGGATTGACGTATTCTTTGAGTTCCACCACCCACATCTCCTTCTGGATATGGAGGATTACCCGTACCCGTAATAACATATTGATTTGTTGCATTAGACCAGGATACGGATGCGGTTATACTATTTGTAATTGTGGTTACTTGTGGTGTTCCTTTATATAATTGTATTTCGGGTAAATTAGGGTCAAATATAATTTCAGAGTTATCATCTCTTAGAGTTCTTGTTGCTTCATCAATTCTCCAATCTCCTATCTGACCACTATCAGCTTGTACTTGACCTTGTATGAATGCTGCGGATGCAGATACAATACCCTCAGTTGATACTTTAAAATTATAATCACCAGGAGTTCCTACGTTAATATTTGGGTTTCTACCTACTTTTATTTCAGCACCAATAATAGAAGAACCCGTACCAGTTAAAGGTACATCAGAAAGTCTAAGAGAACCTGTAACATCATAAGACATAAATGAATTACCATTTACCATAGAAAGTGCAGGCTTACCTAATGAATATCCTAAGAAAAGTCCTTCTTCACCAAATGATTGTGATACGGCTTCTTGTCCAATTGATATAAATGGATTTATGTACCCAGATGATGAATCTGAGTTTAATGCTATCACAGGGTTGTTACCGGTATCAGTACCAATGTTTATCGTTTTATTAGCATAAACATCTTCAGCGAAAAGTATATCAGTTGCTACCGAAGTAAATTCTGCTCCAAATGATGCCCAAAGATTACCTTGTGCTCCAGTTTGTGTAGTACCAGGTGCAATTGAACTACCTAGGTTAGTCCAAGAACTAGGTTCAGCGGTAGGTGATTGGTTTGTATTAGTTGTACATATGTAATATGTGTAATTTGGACTTGTTCCAAGACCAACCACATC
>Ga0209716_1001737_pt1 | contig 15619 bp, 17 predicted proteins | sample COGITO_mtgs_1205_FD_184811 | JGI IMG/M metagenome (GOLD analysis project Ga0209716, IMG submission 184811) | Pelagic marine microbial communities from North Sea - COGITO_mtgs_120531 (SPAdes) (version 2) | ecosystem: Environmental > Aquatic > Marine > Epipelagic ...
CTCTATTTCATTTGTCGACTTCCACCAGTAAAACCGTCTAAATCATCAAAAGACGTCAGATACAGTATCTGAGTAAAATTGCGATAAGGATAACAACAAGTATTGCAAACTGGCGTAGAATCTTTTATTTTTGTTCCATTATCAAAGTAAATTAAACATTTTAGCGATTATAAACATTATAATCACAAGCACAATATACCACCAATACTTTTTAATCATTGAGTCAGTCCATTTATTTGCTCCCCACATAATAATATTTAAATACAATATAATGAAACAAGCTTTAAAAATAGTTTTGTACATTACTAATTGTGAAAGATATAATTAATAACCGTCGCAAATGCCCTCCCTGTGAAAATGAAGGCCGTTGTGAAAACTGTACTTGTGACCCTTGTAATTGTTCAAATTGTGATAGTGATAAGTCGTGTGATCCGATACACTTGTATGGTTAAGCTTCTTCTAGTCTATTTATGGCTTTAGCCAACTAGTTAAGTTTAAGTTTTTTGAGAGTATAGAAAAGAAAGCTAAAAAACCTGATTAATAATTAAATTTACTTCATTGGACTTATTGTAATTTACACCATTAAAAAAACTACATTATAAAAGAAAAAGAGATTAAAAACCACGACATTTATAAGAGTATTCAGCCAGGGGTGTTTTTTCCTTCTGCTACCTTAATAATCTTTTTCGTACTGTTTACGCTTATTTATCAAGAGTCCGTAAGTGTATTTTTCGAATCGGTACAAGCTTTTATAGCAGCAAAATTTGGTTGGCTTTATGTTGTTGGTGTTAATGTTATTCTCATCTTTTGTATATACCTAGCCTTTAGTCGTTTTAAAAACATTAGGCTTGGTGGACCTGATTGCAAACCAGAGTTTAGTACATGGGCTTGGATAAGCATGTTGTTTAATGCTGGTATAGGTTTGGTGTTGATGTTTTACAGTGTTGCTGAACCAATATTACATTTCTCTAATCCTCCATATGGAGAAGCAGGCACTATTGATGCTGCACAAAATGCTTTAAATCTTTCTTATTTGCATTGGGGACTTCACGGTTGGGCTATTTATGCCTTAATGGGTTTATCCATCGCATTCTTTTCCTATAATAAAGGACTTCCTTTGGGTATTCGTTGGGTATTGTATCCTTTACTTGGCGATCGATTAAAAGGTCCTATTGGTCATTTTATAGACACTATCGCTGTAGTTGCTACAATGTTTGGCTTAGCAACTACACTTGGTCTAGGTATTCAGCATATTAACTCAGGTATGCATCACCTATTTGGTATAGTAGAAAGCACTAGTGTTCAAGTAATTTTGATTGCTATAATAACTGTTTTTGCTACTATTTCTGTCGTTTCAGGATTACATAAAGGCGTTCAAATACTCAGTAAAATAGCTTCAATAATGGCTGTACTTCTAATGATATTTATGTTAGCTGTTGGTCCTACTTTATTTATTCTTGGATCTACAATTCAAAGTACAGGTTATTATTTACAAAACATAATAAGTACAGCTACTTGGATGGAAGTTTACAAAGGAACAACATGGATGAGTAGTTGGACTACTTTTTATTGGGGATGGTGGTTTGCTTGGGCTCCTTTTGTAAGCTTATTTATTGCCCGAATTTCTAAAGGGAGAACCATAAAAGAGTTAATCATTGGCGTAGTACTTGTCCCTTCGGCGGTAAGTATTTTATGGATTTCTATTTTCGGAAGTACTGCATTCCATATAGAACTTTTTGGTGAAGGCAATATTACGGCTGCTGTAAACGAAAATATTACAACGGCTTTGTTCAGCTTATTAGAACATTTCCCTTTATCCTATTTTAGTATTCTATTTGTGGTTATTGCCGGAATAATATTCTTTGTAACTTCTTCCGACAGCGGTTCACTAGTTATAGATTTTATAACCAGTGGCGGTAGAGAAAAAACATCTGTATGGTTGCGTATTTTTTGGGCATTAGCCGAAGGGCTTGTTGCTGCTACTCTTGTATATGGAGGAGGACTCATAGCTTTGCAAACAGGTTCGCTTGTTACGGGCTTACCTGTCTGCATTCTTATGTTAGTTTTGTGCTATTCCATTTTAAAAGCACTCCGAAAACACCAAACTGATTCCGAAATTAAGTTTTGATTTTTATAGACTACCTTTTTTTTTGAAAAAAGGATGCTGCTCTGGTTTTAAAGGAGTGTTCCCTAGGATTAAGTCGGCGGCCTTTTCTGCTACCATCATAACTGGTGAATAAATATTTCCATTGGTAACATAAGGAAAAACCGAAGCATCAACAACTCTAAGGTTGTTAATTCCGTGCACCTTTAAGTTTGCATCTGTTACAGCCATGCTATCTACACCCATTTTACAAGTTGAACTAGGATGGTATGCGCTTTCGCCTTCTTTAGCAATAAAATCTAAAATCTCTTCATCAGTTTGTATATGAGCTCCGGGAGATAGTTCTTTCCCCATTAATTCACTCATCGAATCAGTCTCAATAATTTTTCTTGATAATCGTACTGCTTCACACCACTCTTTTCGTTCGTTTTCAGTAGAAAGGTAGTTGAATAATATACTAGGATAGTCCAATGGATCCGCAGATTTTATTTTTACCCTTCCTCTAACATCAGTTCCCATAGGCCCAACATGTAGTTGAAAACCATGGCCTTCGCTAGGAGCAGTTCCATCGTATCTAATTGCTAATGGTAAAAAATGGAATTGTAGATTAGGATATTCTACAGTGTCATTACTTCTAATGAAACCACCTGCTTCAAAGTGATTACTTGCACCAATTCCTTTTTTTCTAAACAACCAATCGAATCCAATTTTAGGGGCTCTCCAAGGACTCAAAGCTGAAAATAAACTAACCGGTTTTTTACAAGCCCATTGGACATATACTTCTAAGTGGTCTTGTAAATTCTCTCCAACTCCAGGTAAATCCTTTACCACAGGAATCCCTAAACTCTTTAAATGTTCTGCATTTCCTATTCCCGAAACTTGTAATAATTGAGGCGTATTAATAGCTCCACCACAACAAATAATTTCTTTTCCGTAAACTTTATATGTCTTTCTACCCTTTTTGTATTCAACACCAACAGCTGTATTCCCATCAAAAAGAATACGCATTACCATGGCTTGTGTTACCACATTAAGGTTTTTACGGTATTTTATGGGGTGTATATATGCACGAGCAGCATTCAATCGTCTAGAATTATGAATAGTCTGGTCAAACTTACCAAATCCTTCTTGCTGATGCCCGTTAACATCCTCGGTTAAAGGATAACCAGCTTCTTGAACAGAATTGAAAAAAGCATCAAAAAGCGGATTATCACATTTAGGGGTGGTTAATTTTAAATTCCCTTTATCGCCTCTATAATCATCTCCACCAATAAGTCTATTTTCAACTTTTTTGAAATAAGGTAAGCAGTGTGCATAATCCCAAGAATCTAGTCCATCGTCATTCGCCCATTTATCAAAATCCATCGCATTACCACGAATCCATATCATTCCATTTATAGAACTACAACCACCTAAAACTTTCCCTCTAGGCTGTGCTATTTTTCGGTTATTCATAAAGGGTTCTGGATCTGATGTATAGCCCCAGTTATAATTAGTTCCGGTAAGTAAATAAGTCAATGCTGCAGGCATGTGAATTCTAAAGTCCCAGGTATAATCCGGTCTCCCTGCTTCTAACACTAATACCTTATTCGAAGGATCTTCACTTAAGCGATTGGTAAGAACAGAGCCTGCAGAGCCACCACCTATTACAATATAGTCCTGTGTCATGGAATGAATTTTTTTATTGCTACAATTTACTGAATTATCAAGACTACATCTACTAATTGAATAAAATAGGTAGTAATTATATAAAGAACATAACAATCTAAATATTTAATCTTTTGATTAATGCTAGGAGTCTCCTCAAGTAACATTGGATATTTTTAAAAATATATTTTCAATTGTGATAATTCCTCAAGATCCTTCCCACTGGACCTTTATTTGCAAGCTTTAAAAACAGTTTTGTACATTGTATTGATAAATTAGATACTATGAAAAAGCTAGTGATTCTTTTAATCTTTTTATTTATAATGATCTCTCAATCTTGTGTTGAATCATTTGAAAAACCAAAACAAACAAAAAACTATCCTGAAATTACAAAAATTGCCTTTGGATCTTGTGCCTCGGAAAAGCACCCACTTCCAATATTTTATAATGTTATAAAACACAATCCTGATCTTTTTATTTTTCTTGGTGACAATATTTACGGAGATACTAAAAATATGGATAGTCTTAAAAAGAAATACAAACTTTTGGGGAATAAAAAGTCATTCATAGACTTAAAAAATAAAGTTCCTATTCTAGCCACTTGGGATGACCATGATTATGGATGGAATGATATTGGTAAATTTTATGAATATAAAGAAGAATCAAAGGAAATATTCCTTCAATTTTTTGATGAGCCTGCATCTTCACAACGAAGAAAACATAAAGGTATTTATCACTCCTATATTAACAAATATGGAAATAATAAACTTCAAATAATATTGCTTGACGGTAGAACATTTAGAGATGATTTAAAACCATATAACGGAGAATATGACAATGATACAAGATATGGTTTTTACCAAAAAGACTATGCGCCCCATTTAGATATGTCACCAACTTTACTTGGAAAACAGCAATGGATTTGGCTAGAAAATGAACTTAAAAAGCCGGCAGATGTAAGAATTATATCCACAGGAACTCAATTTGGAGTAGAATGGAATGGATATGAGTCTTGGTCAAATTTTCCCAGTGAAAGGGAGCGCATGGTTGAATTGATAAAAAGTACAAAGGCGAATGGTGTTATCTTTATTTCAGGGGATGTACATTACTCTGAGATTTCTAAATTAGACACTACTTTTTATCCTCTTTATGATTTTACCTCAAGCGGTCTTTCATCAACTTGGCACTTTGCCACTCCAAATAAAAACAGGATTGAAGGTCCCATTATGGAAAACCATTTTGGGTTAATTAATATCTTTTGGAAACAAAACGATACTAAAATAAAAATGGAAACATGGGATGTAAGTGACAATCAAAGAATTGAATTCACCATACCATTAAAGTCCTTACAGTTTTGAGAATGAAATCTGTTATTTTTAAAAATATATGTAGTTAAATATGGTCTTGGCAATGTGTCTGTTTTAGATTATTAGCCTATCTATGATAACGAATGATTATTTTTAAAATTAATAAAGATCGCCTTGTTCTTTAAATTTCAACATCAATATCTAATTACTTGAATAAGTTGCTTTTTGCAATTATTTTATTTATTTTAGGAATATTAATTATAAATCAATTTAAAATGAAAAAAGTATTTTTATTAATGGCTAATTTGTTAGTGGCTGCAACTCTATCAGCTCAAACTATAGTCTTCAATGTTCAGGAGATCAAGGCAAAAGATTTTTCCCAAAGCGATATAGAGGCCGCCTATGATACCTGTTGTGCAGACATGAAGCCTAATAAAGGTGGATTTGCGATTGAAAGTTTTGGAAAAGGCGCTGATAATGGTATGACCCATCGGCTCGTTTGGTGGTGGGAAATTGGAGAAGATCTCTGGGAAGGAACAAATATAGAAGAGAAAGCACCTCTTTGGTGGGCTCAAATGAGTAACTATGTTGAGGAATGGGGTGAACAATACTCTGGAAGAGTTCTTAGCGAACAAGCAGCAACCAATGAAGATTATAAAAGGACACATATTTGGGATTATAAAATTGAAGACCCTATTCAATTCAAAACAGCACACGATAAAATCGTGAAGAAATTCAAAAAAGAATTTGAAGGGAGATGGGTTGCTTTTGGAACTTATGACATTAATAATCCTGGTGGAGCAACTCATTGGGTAGGTGTTTCAGGAAAAAACGATAATGATCACATTATGCTTTATGATGAGTTACAAAATCAAACTGAATTCATTAAGCTGGCGACAGAAAGAGGTAAAATGGAATATGTAAAAGACTACATGATAAATGAAATAAAAACTTATTAATTAACATAAATTCAACCACCTAATTTAATTCAATAAACCCTCCCAGTGGGGGGTTTTTTATATGACAGATGTGACATCTTAAGTAAGTTCAGATATTTTTAGAAATAAAAAACCCCACTAAAGCAACAAGCGATGCGAGTAGCATTGGGAAACAAATATTACTTACAAATTGCAAGTATTAAGTTTTTTCGTAAATTGAAAGCTATTAATCATAACTACATTTAAAATGAAAAAGTTAATTTATGTGATTCTCTCAGCTCCAATAATCTTTTCATCTTGTAATCAAGCTCCAGCAGGACCATCAGCTGAAGACCAAGCTGTTTTCGAGAAAAATATTGCTACATTTCAATCTTTTACTCAGAATTTTAACGAAGAAAACCTAGACGGATTGATGTCTTTGGTTGCAGATTCTGTAAAGTGGTCGCCACCGTACTACAACGAAAACAAGTTGTTGGGTTATGACGATTTCAGTGCTGCATTAACGGGTTATTTCGACAACTTTGAAGACATAACCTTTGTAGAAGGAAAAGGTCTAATAGGATCTGACAAAGGATTCTGGGGAGGGTCTACTTTCTCAAGTGGAAGTGCAGATCCCAATCCCAATATTCTTCGGGTTTATGGAACTTGGATGACCACACACACAGCTACAGGAGCTCCGGCTAACAACAAATGGTATGCTGTTATCTCGTTTGACGAAGACGGTAAAATTGCTACATTCTCCGATTGGATGGATGTGAACGGTATGAATGTTCAGATTGAGCAATACGTTGCATCTCAGGAAGCAGAATAATTTAGTTTCCAATCAATTAAAATCAAGCCTTCACGTAAAGTGGGGGCTTTTTTTATTTCCAACACTCACTTAATACTCACTTCAGCGGTCTATTTTCTTTGTCGATTAACACTAGTAAAATCGACTAAATCATCAAAAGACGTCAGATAATTAAAACAAGCTTTAAAAACAGTTTTGTATATTAGTTGCAAATAAGAACATATTATGAATTACAAAATTTTGATGTACACAACTGCTACTCTAATTGTAGCAAACCTCCTGATTGGATTATTCACTGATTTTTGGGGTGACTCTAATAATCCTGATACCATCAACGGTTTTTTAGGGTTGCTTCTAATCCTTTCTGGAACACAAGTCTTTTCCAAAAAGAAATAAAAAACCCCACCGAAAGCAACAGCTAAAGTGAGGGCTTTAAAAACAGCAATAAACAATAGCTCCCCCAATAATACATCCTTTTGCAAAAGCAAACCAAAGTGCCCAATAATTACTTATTCCTAAAGACTTCAAAGTTTTTTCAGTAAGATTTTTATGCCATCCCATATTAAATATATTTAGATTGAAATACAAGATAATAAAAAACCCCCACCAAAAGCAACAGCTAAAGTGAGGGCTACAAAGAATCAATACCACTTGACCTTAATTTAATCAATTACGTCAATATCCAATTGCTTAAATATTGGGGTTTCTCCTTCTGTAATTTCAACATTTTGTTTTACTGCTCCATAAGCTGAATCCATGAGCGCCTTATAGGCATTTACATCGCCTTTCTTTGCCTTATGAATCAATGCCAAAGTAATCATATCTTCGTTGCTTAGAAGCTCTTTAATGCCTGTTAGCGGATTCACTTCTTCTGGAGAGTTTGTGATAAGTTAGGAAGAAGTTTTGTGAAGTTTTATTTATCGGATTATATTAGCTGAATGAAAATATTAGGTATTTCTTGTTTTTATCACGATTCAGCAGCAACTATCATAATTGATAACGAAATTGTTGCTGCAGTTCAAGAAGAAAGGTTTACAAGAGAAAAACACACTCCAGAATTTCCTTCCAATGCTATAGAATTTTGTTTGGAAGAAAGTGGACTAAAAATTGAAGAATTAGACGCGGTTGTTTTTTATGATAAACCCATTGTAAAGTTTGAAAGATTACTTAGTACTTTTTATCAAGTTGCTCCTAAAGGATTAATTCCTTTTATAAAATCAATACCTATATGGTTAAAAGAAAAACTCTTTCTCAGAAAATTAATTTATGATAATCTTAAAGAAATAGAACCTAGTTTAAAAAAGAAAGATCTAAATCTTCTTTTTACTGAACACCATATTTCTCATGCAGCTAGTGCATTTTACCCATCTAATTTCAAAGAGAGTGCAATTCTTACTATTGATGGAGTTGGTGAATGGTGTACTGCATCTATTTGTAAAGGAGAAAATAAGGATATTCAAATACTTAAAGAACTTCACTTCCCTCATTCAGTTGGTCTTCTATACAGTGCTTTCACATACTATCTAGGATTTAGGGTGAATTCAGGAGAGTATAAATTAATGGGATTAGCTCCTTATGGAATTGAAGACTTAGAAGAAACCAAATTATTTATAGAGAAAATAAAATCTGAAGTTGTAGACATAAAGGAAGATGGATCAATATTTTTAAATCAAAAGTATTTTAAGTACACCTACGGACTGAGAATGATAAAAGAAAAATCTTTCAAATCTTTATTTGGATTTCATACTCGTAAAGAAGAAGAAGAGATATCTCAGACTCACTGTAATATGGCCTTAGCAATTCAAATGGTTACTGAGGAAATTGTAATTAAGATGGTAAGGGAGACAAAGAAATTAACCAACTCAAATAATTTATGTTTATCTGGAGGAGTTGCTCTTAATTGTGTTGCGAATGGGAAAATTGAAGAATTAGGGATATTTGATAATATTTATATACAACCCGCGTCAGGAGACGCAGGTGGGTCATTAGGGGCTGCCTTATCCATCAATCATATGTATTTTGATTCTGAAAGATATTATTCTGAAGAAAATGATTTAATGAAAGGATCGTACCTAGGGCCATACTTTTCTAATAAAGAAATTATAATAACCAATAAGAAGTATAAAGCAAACTATGAGTATGTAGAATCATTTGAAGAGTTATCAAAGACAGTTGCTAGATTAATTTCAGAAGGCAACGTGATCGGATGGTTTCAAGGGAGATCAGAGTTTGGTCCTAGAGCTCTTGGGAATAGATCAATACTTGCAGATCCAAGAAACCCAGATATGCAAAAGAAACTTAATTTGAAAATTAAATATAGAGAGGGTTTTAGACCTTTTGCTCCATCTGTACTTGAAGAAGACTATAGTGATTTTTTTGAAGGAGAATCGATGAGTCCATATATGTTAATGGTGAAAAAAATTCAAGAAAAAATTAAAATTAGAGTTCCTCAAGAATATTGGAAGTTAAATTACTGGAATAAACTATACACCAAAAGATCAGAATTACAATCAATTACTCATGTAGACTTTAGTGCTAGAATTCAAACAGTAAGTAAAAGAACTAATCAGAGATATTGGTCTCTAATTAATGAATTTAAAAAAATCACCAATGTAGGTATATTGGTAAATACCAGTTTTAATGTTCGGGGAGAACCTATAGTCAACAACCCTGAAGATGCATTTAAATGTTTTATGAATACAGAAATGGACGTTCTAGTAATTGGTGATTTCATTTACTTTAAAAAAGAACAGACATCGAAAGTTGATAAACAACAATTTAAAAACGATTAAGTGAAATACATCAAAATTATTTTTGTAAATATTTTTATTTTTATTTTTTTGGCTCTAATGTTGGAATATTCATTACCCTATTTTACAGATATTTCTATTGGTAGAGAAAGATATATTAAGACCGATGAATATCAACCAAACTCAAACTTAAAGTATTTATTCAACGGTGAGGTTTATAAAAAGTTGATAGATAAAAATGGGTTTTCGGTAAACAATCAAATTAACACTAAGGAGAATAAGAAAAGTATTTATTTTTTGGGGTCAAGTAATGTTGAGACAGTTTACGTAAAAGAGGGAAAACGATTATCTGACCTTACTATATCAAAATTAAATCGAATTTTTGATGATAAGTTTAATGGATATAATTCCAGTAAAGGAGGTCTAAATACTTCACATATGATCAAACATTTGATATTCAAAATCATTCCTCAAAAACCGGATTATCTCTTTCTTATGCCAACAAATGATTATTCGTACCTTTTAGAATACAATTCATACAATAAAGGGCCTAAGACACATTTTTTTAAATCTAATGTTTTTCATTTATTAAAAATTATTAAAGATACTTTTATTCCAAATATTTATGTTTTTTTAAAATCTTCAATTGAATTTCAAATCCCTGAGTTAGGTGTTGACGATGATCTCAAAATAAAATCTTTCAGTAAGATACAAGAAACTCAATTAGATGAGTTTGAGAATTATTTCAGATCAATAGTGAAAATTTGTAATGTTTTTAATATTAAAACAATTATTGGAACTCAGTTCTACAATATTGAAGCATTAAATGGAGATAAAGTAGAAATAGCAAAATTCATGAACAATGAGATTAATAATATTGTAAGGAAAGTTTCAAAAGAAGAAGGAACAATACTTCTAGACTTGGAAAATCTAGTACCTAAAAACTATGAATACATGTACGACGCAGGCCATTTAAATGAATTTGGATGTGATTATGTTTCAAATTTAATTTCTAAAATTGTTATAGACTTAGAGAATGAGGGTAATTAAAATACTTTTAATAAATTTCATAGTATTACTTGGAGGGTTGATTCTAGCAGAAAAGATACTTCCGGTAATTTCTTTGCCTATATACTCGGAAAGAACAATTAATCTAAGAGAACATTCTCCGGATCAGAATAAAACTTTTACGGTAAATAAAACAGATGAAAAAATAAATTTTTTCACGAATAATGATGGATTTTTAAACGAAGATAAAAATGATATTGAATCGGTCATTATTTTTTTAGGAGGCAGTACAGTAGAAAATATTCAGGTAAAACACAAAGACAGGTTTACATATAAACTTCAATCAAAGTTAAACAATTTTGGAGAGGTGAAAAATCAAGTTTTAAATGGAGGTGTTTCCGGAAGTAATAATATTAATTCTTTGTTTTCATATCTTTCAAAAGGGATAAAGTACAAACCCACGTACGTTTTTTTAATGGGAACGTTAAATGATGTTGGACAACTTTCTTCTTACAACAGTTATTGGGAATTGGATAACAATCAATCAATTCTTAATTCAAGTAAAAGCAAACTATTTCTTTTTTTAAACTACATTAAAACATACTGGTTCACAAATATTTATCATCATCTTAAATCGATTAATATTGTTCCAAGTAAAACCAATGACACTAAGAGTAAATCTAAGTTCAATGATTCTTCCACATTAGAATACATAAGAGTAATTAAATTATTCAATAAAATCTCTAAAGAATTTAATATTGAGTTTATTTTTCTAACAGAACCTTTTTTTAATATACCAGACCAGAAGAAAACTATTGTGGAATCACTTAATCACTTAATATTAGAATCTGAGTTAAATGTAATAGATCTAGAATCTTTAATCCCTAAAGAGAAAAAATATTTTATTGATAATACGCACCTTAATCCGGAGGGGAATGAATTAGTATCTAATATAATTTTTGAAAATTTAAAAAATCTTGAGTTACAAAATGAAAATAATTAAAATAGTTTTATATCAGATATTAATTTTAGTTATATCTATCGTCATAATGGAAGGAATAATTAGGGTTATAAATTCAGACATGAAGAATTATGATATTGAAATGTGGAGGTATTCTAATGAACTTAAAGTTCAAGACCCTATTCTTGGCCATAATCATTTAAAAGACAAAACATCTATTCTTCAGGACGTAGAGGTTAAATTAAATTCAAAGGGTATGAGATCTGATGAATTTGATGATAATGACAAAAAAATAATTTTCCTTGGATCTTCAATATCCTTGGGATGGGGGGTTGAACAAAAAGATTCTTATCCTGGAATTATACAAACAAAATTATCATCAGATTCGATCAATTATAAAGTTTTAAATGGATCGATAGGTAATTATAATACGTTCAGATACGTTAACAATTTTCTCTCAAACCAAACAGATATTGAACCGAAAGTAATTGTAATTAATTATTTTATTAATGATGCTGAAACATTACCAATTAATAGTTCAAATTGGTTAATAAAAAATTCTCAATTATTTGCTACTCTAACAATTACATATAAAAAACTCTTTTCAAAATCAGGATTTGATTTAAAACAATATTATAATGATTTATATAAGAATGATAATCAATCATTTTTAGAAATGAAAGAATCATTAAATAAATTATCTGAATACTCAAAACAAAGAAATATATCTATTTTGTTAACTGTTATTCCTGATATTCATTTTCTTGAAGATTACCCTTTTGATTCAATCCATAAAAAAATGAAAAGTATCTCTGAAGAATTAGGATTTGAGTATCATGATCTTTTACCTTCACTCAAAGGAATATCTTTCAAGAAACTTCAAATAATCCAGGGAGATTCCCACCCTAACGAACTAGGTCATTATAAAATATCTGAATCTCTCTATCCAAAAATAAAGGATATTATTTCCAATTAAATTTTAGTTAATGTTATTTAACTCAATTGAATTTTTACTTTTCCTTCCCATAATTTTTATTTTATACTGGTTTGTCTTTAATAAAAATCTGAAGATTCAAAACACTCTTATTCTTTTGAGTTCATATCTCTTTTATGGTTGGTGGGATTATAGGTTTTTATCACTGATTTTCCTTTCAACAATTGTTGATTACATAATTGGATTAAATATTCCAAAACAAGATTCAAAGAAAAAACAAAAATTACTCCTTTGGTGTTCGGTATTATTTAATTTGAGTGTTTTAGGGTTCTTTAAGTATTACAATTTCTTCGTTGATTCTTGGATTGATTTATTTAGTTCAGTTGGTTATGAAATAAAGAGTGTATGGACTTTAAATATTATCTTACCTGTGGGAATCTCATTCTACACTTTCCAAACAATGTCATACACTATTGATATTTGTAGAAAGAAGTTAGAACCTACAAAAGACTTTATTTCATTTGCTTCTTTCGTTTCTTTCTTTCCTCAGTTGGTTGCTGGACCAATAGAAAGAGCTTCCAATTTACTTCCACAAATACTAAAAAAAAGAGAATTTAAACACGAACAAGGAGTTCAAGGGTTAAGATTAATTCTATGGGGAATGTTTAAGAAGGTGGTAATAGCTGATTCACTCGCTCCAATAGTAGATAATATCTTTAGTAATTATCAAGATTTTGGAGGAGGAACTCTATTGTTAGGAACAATCTATTTCTCATTTCAAATCTATTGTGATTTTAGTGGTTACTCTGATATTGCGATCGGAACATCGAAATTGTTTGGATTTGAATTAATGTCCAACTTTAAGTTCCCTTATTTCTCAAGAAACATTGGAGAGTTTTGGAGGAAATGGCATATTTCCCTTTCAACTTGGTTTAGGGACTATTTATATATTCCTCTCGGTGGTTCTAAAGAAGGAAAACAGAAATCTATCAGAAACATATTTATTATTTTCCTTGTAAGTGGTTTTTGGCATGGAGCAAACTGGACATTTATATTCTGGGGACTATTTCATTCTATTCTTTTTCTTCCATCGTTCATATTTAAAACAAATAGAAAACACAGAACTTCAATTGTCGCACAACACACATTTTTACCAACTTTAAATGAGTTTTTACAAGTTGGAACTACATTTCTATTAGTTACAATAGCATGGGTGTTTTTCAGAAGTGAAACGATTGGAGATTCATTTGGATATCTAACCTCAATGATTTCTGACATTAACACCTTTACTCATTTATCACCAAAAATAGGGTTCTATATTTTAATTTTAATTTTAGTAGATTGGACCCAACGATTTAACGAAAGAAATCTGTTTTTTAACTTTCCCAAACTTTTTTTTAAGATATTTGTAATAATATGTATTTTTTTAATTTTAATTAATTTTAAAAACGAATCACAACAATTTATATATTTTGATTTTTAAGTTATGAGAGAACTTTTTGAATTTTTATGGTCTAAAAAGAAGTTTTGGCTAATGCCAGTTATAGTAGTTCTACTATTAATAGGATTCTTAATTGTTTTCGCAGGTAGTAGTGCATTATCACCCTTTATTTATACATTATTTTAATGAATATAAAATCTAATCCTTCTTTAACCGTATTGACAATTGTTTTTGGACTTTTGTTTTTCAATTATTTCCTTGACAATGAAATAATATTTTATGTCTGTTTGTTCCTTTCTGGAATAGGGGTTCTTTCATATAAATCATCAATTATCATAGAAAAAACATGGTTTAAAGTTTCATATTTTTTAAGTCAAATCATACCTAATGTTTTACTTTCATTAATATTCTTCCTTCTTCTAACTCCAATAGCTCTGCTAAGTAAATTATTTAATTCTCAAACTAATTTTAATTCAAACAATAATCAAAAAACAACTTTTATAACTCAAAATAAATCTTTTACTAAGGAGAGTTTTGAAAGGGCTTGGTAAAAACTAACCTCGATATAAAAACCACTCCGATTAGGGTTTAGAGAAAAAGTTCTTTCTCAGTTACAAGAAACCTCATCTTTGAAATACTGATAGAGTAGTTGAATAATCCTTTTTTAGGAGAGTCTATCAAATCTTCTTATTCCTTCATTCTGATACACTTTGATTAATTAACCTCTTAACTGAAGAATTCCCTTTAAAACTGTTTCCCCACTCTAATAAATCCTTTTCTGTGATGTATTTTGAATGTGTAGATACCTCTATCATTTTTAATCCTCTATTTCTTCTCCAATCTTCTATGCTTACTCTATCTAATCCGTAGAGTTCCATTAAATCTTTTTTTACTCAATCTTCTTTCCATATACTTTTATCTCTTTTTTTTCTTATAGTTCTTTAAACTTCTTGTTATGGGTTTCTCTATCACCTAATAATCTATACTTCTCTATTTTATGGTAGAAGTTCTCAATCAGTTCTGATTTCTTCTTTAACATATTTACCATATGTCTTGCTTGTTTACCAGTTATATTTCTTATCATATTGTTTCCTTTCAGAGTATTTAAAAAAATTTAATAACCTCGTACTTGAAATACTTAATCAGTTCGAGGTTGGTACTCTTTATTTTAAACTTTTATTAATTGTTCAGGATAAATTAGATACACCAAACCCCTTAGAGTTTTCAAACTCTCAATAACTTTGAATCTTACACTTCTTCTGACCAGTCCATTGTTCCCCATATCAGATTTATAATAAAATCATTTTTGTAACTACCGGTGAAACCTCAACTATTATTTATAATCTACTAACCGATGTCTTTCCCACTAACTAACTTTAGTCCCTCATGGGTGAACTCCTCTTTACCCCATGTTTTAGAGAAGGTTATACTTATAAGTATAGAAAGTTTAGAAAACGATAAAAAATGATTGAAAATAGTTCAGAATTAACTTCTGTTAGATTTAACAGAGGTTGTTAGTACCCCACCAAACAACTTAGTACCCAAAAGGGACTAAAACAGTACCACGGGGTGTTATTGATCTATTTGTATATATTGATAATCAAATAGTTATAAATATTTATGAGTACAGGTGGGACCACAAAAAAGAGATGAATCTCCATGGAAGCCTTTACATTGCGTAAAGGCTTTTTTGTTTTTGGGCGAGAAGTTTATCCGCAAGAGGTGGTAGCACAGGTGAG
>Ga0209716_1001747_pt1 | contig 15529 bp, 30 predicted proteins | sample COGITO_mtgs_1205_FD_184811 | JGI IMG/M metagenome (GOLD analysis project Ga0209716, IMG submission 184811) | Pelagic marine microbial communities from North Sea - COGITO_mtgs_120531 (SPAdes) (version 2) | ecosystem: Environmental > Aquatic > Marine > Epipelagic ...
TCTGGCTTTGTTATAACACCATTGGATACTCACATTGTGTCAGCTATAGTTGGCCTATACTTCGGAGCAGGATTTACTAAATGATAAACAAAGACACAGAATGGCATCTCTCTAAGTCAGTACCCATTACATTAGTTGTAGCTATAGTGTGTCAAACCATAGCCCTTGTCTGGTATGTGTCATCTTTAGATAACAACGTAAAGAATAACACTAAGGAGATACTCAGGCAAGAGGTACGTATTGAAAGATTAGAGACTGTAGTACAAGGCCAGGCTCTAACTCTAGCTCGTATAGATGAGAACATTAAGTCCATACGTATAATGATGGAAGCTATGAATGCGAAGGACTAGCAAGGTATTGGTACTGTCAGCTTTATTAGTTGGCTGTTCCTCTACAGTCCTAGAGTATCCATCTGTCTGCCCTAACAATGAACCTAAATGTCAAAGAAACTTAAATGCTCAAACACTATCCATACTTGGTAACACTGAAGCAGCACTTAGACTTTTGTGTGAAGATCCTGATCTTAAAGATGTTATTGGTGACGACTGCCCTAGCTGATGATGTAACACTAGGTGACTTCAGTAACAACTACGAGGACTCAACTGTAAGTAGTAACAATGATACGGTTAATAACACAACCAATAACAATGCTACAGGTGCAGGTGAGGCAGCTCCAGTCATGTCAAGCATAGCACCTACAGTTATGGGTGGTGGAGGTAATGACAGTTGCTTGTTACCTACAACATCAGGCTTACAGGTTAGTCTGTTTGGTTACTCACAGGGTACAATGAAGCAAGATGAGTACTGCAACAGAAGAAAGAACAGTAGGTTACTAGGTACACCACAACAACTAGGTGGTTTAGGTTTGCAGATCTCAGGTATAAGTATTATCTGTGACGATCCTAATGTTTTTAAAGCAATGATACTAGCATCCACACCTTGCCCTATTATGGATGTTGTAACAGGTAAACTACTGATGGGTAAGAAAGCAGTAGATAAGTATAGAGAAAATCCTGACGTGTTTATAGTTGGGTATAAAACTAATAAAGAATTTTGGGATAAGCTGTTACGTATAGGAGAGGATTTAACAGATGAAACAATTAAAGAAACTGACAGTGGCAGGGACACTCGCAGTCTTAGTGAACGGTTCAGGACTACTCGCACAGGAGTTCAATCAAACAGGCGATCAGAAGATACAGTCGTTAATTAACACGATCAGTATTATTGACAATAGATTACAGTTGTCAATCAACTTAGGTATAGGTGCTGTAGGTTATGCTGAAGTTGGTGGTGTCATAGTAGACGGTGCATTAGATGGATCTAAAGTTACAGAAGCTATGATGGTAGCTTACGAGGATGCTAGAGATAGTGTACTAGCACATGACTATGCTACAGCTACCAATGCTAATCAGTTGTTTATCCAGGAGCATACAGCTGCAATGAATAGCTTAGTAGATGCTGTTGACGTACTAGGGGATGCTACATCTATTCTTATGACAGCTACATCTGTTGCAGCATTTGCTGAAGAAGCTGACACAAGACCTGAACAGGTAGCTCTACAAGAGATGATAGCTACAGATGAGTACAGCTTAGATATTTCTGAAGTTGAAGACTACAACAATGCTTTAGATGCTGTAGCTGGGTATGCTCAACAGGCTGGTGCATTCATGGCTGCTGCAAACAACACAGACTTGACAACAAGTATTGATAACTACGCAGCTAACAACAACATAATGATTGGTTCGTATACATCTATCACATACACACAAAGCATAGACGAATTTGTCATTGCATGGGATGACTCAGGTTATGGTACAGGTTGGAATGGTTACCTTACAGATGACATGAGAGATGCTGAAGCTGTCTATGGTGCTGGTGCTTACATCCTACAAAACGGATCAGCATCTGCTGGTATGTAGGTAAGCAGTATGATAGAAGAAGCAGAAGTAAAAGTAGGTGGGTTTACATTCAAGGGGTGGTACATAGCTGCTGCCCTGCCCATACTAGGGTCTCTTAGTGGTGGTATCTATTATGGGTATGACACACTACAGAGATTCTATGCTGTTGAGTCAGGGATTGAGACTGTAGTTAAGAAGTCAGGTTCCTTCGATAGTAAGGCAAGTGAATTAAGCTCAAGAATTCAAACAATAGAACAGGCGGTAGCAGACAATGATGTACGTGGTCTTAACACAAGGTTATCAACGATTAGTACGCAGATGCAAACAATCTTGGAACAACAGAAAGAGTTGCTTGACTTACGTAGTCAAGTTGAGAGATCGACTGGGATCACTGATAGTCTGGGTGATAAGCTTGACAAATACCAAACAGAAATAGATGACATATGGAAAGCATATGATTCATTAGTTGACAACCCATTATAGATAGAGAGATACTATGGCAGGTAACCTTAACAAAGCAAAGATGAAGTGTAACTCTCCTAAGTCTACATCTGGTCACAAGACTAAGTCTCATGTTGTCAAAGCATGTGCTAATGGTAAGGAGAGAATCATTAGGTTTGGACAGAAGGGTGTCAAGGGTAGCCCTGATGGATCAGCTAGAAACAAAGCATTCAAAGCACGACATGCTAAGAACATTAAGAAGGGACCAATGAGTGCAGCTTACTGGGCAAACAAGGTGAAGTGGTAATGGCTAAAGGATTATACGCAAACATACATGCTAAGAGAAAACGAATAGCTGGTGGTTCAGGTGAGAAGATGAGGAAGGTAGGCTCTAAGGGATCACCCTCAGCTAAAGCCTTCAGGCAATCAGCAAAGACAGCTAAGAAAAAGAAATAAAGAAAGCCCCAAGGAGAAATCTAAGGGGCTTTACTTTTATGTATCTATGTACCAGCTTAAACATTGGAATGCTTTTATATTCCAGTCTTTGATTGTGAGTAGTTCTTTTACACCAATCCTTAAACTGTATTCACAATCATCCATATTGTCATAGACTGTCTGGTCAGTTGAAGTTAAACAGGTTGTTGTCTCCAAGTAACACAGCAATATAATAGGGGTAAACATTATTCACCTTCCATTTCCTTTATTAATCTATCCAAGTACCACCTTGCCTTATGTAGATCCTGTACAGGTTTATTCTTGTACCTGAACCTATGTAGGTACTTCTTACAGTTACCTTCTAAGTATCCCATGAACATCATGTGATCCATGTTGTCTCTCATATACTCTATGCATTCTATCTTACCGTTACCGTAGTGTGGTGGTTGGTTGACAACGTCAGGTTCTGCTTCTTCCATCATAGGGTGTTCAAGTTGTGCATCTAAGTTCCACTTAGCCATCATACAGATTCCTTCTGTAGGTCAATGAGTTCAGCATCTTTGTAAGGTATATGGAAGAACTTCTCACCCTTGGCAATGTACCTACCCTTAGCTTCTTTCAAACCTTCTTCTGTAAGTAGAGTGTCCTTGATTCTCCATGCTTGCTGCATGTCAGCCCTGAAGATATAGAAGTTAAGTACACCCTTCTCTTTGTACATCTTGACAAGCCTACCCTTACGTTCAGGTAATCTTATCTCAGCCCATGATGGATTCCATTCACCCTTCCATCCTGTCTTAACCTCAGCCTCATTAAAGTATGTGTAGTCACCCTTCTGGGATACAACGTCAACATTGAAGTCTTCCTTTGTACTGACAATGGTATGGCCTACACTCTGTAAGTACTCAGCTAACCTATCCTTAGCCTTACCATCATATGCTTCGTACAATGCTCTACTAAATGGTCTCTTAATCATTGCCATTATATCTTTCCTTCTGTAACTGTAGGGTCTAGGAACACTCTAAGATCTGAGTAACCACCAATGAGTGAACCATCCGATGAGAATATTTGTGGTACAGTTTTAATATTTGCTTTCTTTAATAATGTCAAGATCCATTTAGAACTTTGTGTTTGTACATTATACTCTGTGTAACCTTGGTTAACTTTATCAAGTAGAGCCTTGGCTGAACCACAGAAGGGACATTCATCTTTTGTTATTATAGTATACATGATAACCTTTCTTTATGTTAACCCCTGGATTGCTCCAAGGGCTAGTATGACTGCGATATATATTCCTATTGAAGTTAACATTATACTAAGTCCACTATCTCACAACTGTCACCACTACAGGCTAAGGTTTGACTACCTGATGTGTTGTCTTCATTCTCATACTCAGATACCCTAGACCAATCAATCTTCTTAGGCATCAAAGCTAACAGTGATTTATAACTGTGTTTAGCTATCTCATCTGATTCTACCCAGATAACACGTCCATCTGTGTCTGTAACCTCTATCTCTTTATATACAGGTTTAACTTTGTCACATTCTTGATAGGGTGCTTGTTGGTATGTATGCTCATCGTAAGGTAAGAATGACACACCACTCATCTCATCAAAGTGTTTGTAAACGAATGCACCTACCTCAAACCATTCAGCACCTTTTACATTAATAGTAACAGATGGTTTGTGTTCACACCAATGACGTTGATAAGCTAACCACATCTCTAGCTGTTCGATAGCTGCCATGTCGGCTGTAACTACAGCATTTGTAGGAGCCTTCATAGGAAAACTAAACACTGTAGTTTGCTCAGGTTTAAATGCTTCAGGTTCATTAGGTATACCCTGGTCAATCATAAACTGTGTCAATGGATCTTTGTTGTCACCTCGTACAGTCCTGATGTAGTACTTAGAATGTCTAGCATGTATCCCACTAGAACTATCTACAAGCTGTGACACAGTACCACTAGGTTTATTACAAGTTATAGCAGTTGAGACTGGTATACCTAGACGGTCAGCCCACTTAGCATTTGTATCTACAGCAACTTTCTTTAGGTGAGCAAGTGTCTTGTCTAAACCTTTGTTCTTTAATGTCATCAACGGATTGTCCATGACTCCTGTTAGTGATACACCCAACAGTCTTTCTTGTTCTGTATTATCTTTCCATACTTTACGAAGGTAAGGGAACTTAGTGTATGTAGATTGGATAGTACCTAAGATTGTAGCCAGACGTACCTTCTCGGACAGTGTGTCAATGTTATCTGTTGCTCGTACTACAACTTCTGTTAAGTTACAGAACTGAGACGGCCTTAAAATTATCTCACTGCAAGGGTTAGTACCAAACTCATAGTTAGTGTCACGTCTACCATTCTTAGCTGCTTGTACCTTAGATGCCTGACGATTAAAGATACCTCGTTCACCAGAACCTGATTCAACAAGAGACATCCACTCTCTCATAAAGGATAAGCTATCAGGTTTCTCAGTATATGAAACAGAGTTGTTAGCTAATGCTCTTTGTGGATTGTTTTTCCACCATGAACCTGACTTAGCATGTCTCATACGATCATCCGATAAGTTAGAAAGAGAGATCATAGCTGACCTACGTACACCACCTACAACAACTACTTCCCCTATCTTACACATTATGTCATGACACTCGATAGATGACAGCTTACGATTCTGTGCACCAATGAATGTCTCAATGGTAAAGTTAAACAGATCCACTAACGGAGCAGGACCTGATGCTCTACCACCAAACGTCTTGAGAGGTGCACCTGCTGGACGGACCAAACCTATATCCCATTGTGGTATCTCACCACTGTAGAGTAAAGCAATCACCTGTCGGAAAGCCTTAGCCCAACCTTCTTTGCTGTCTTTGACAACGATTGTAGTCTCACTCTCAAACAACTTAGGTACTTCAGGTAGCTTCTGTACTGACTGACGTTCAACAGAGAACCCTACACCAGTACCACACAACAGGATAAACATAGCTTCATCGAATGCTTTGATGTCATCAACAGCTACGTAGCTACAGTTGTACATACATGTGTTGTCCCTGTCTGCTGCCTTACCTGCTGTCATTAAAGATCTCATGCTAGGCATAACGTCTAAGCTAAGGATAGCTGTCTCTAATTCTTTCTTGGTGACGGTGTCTACAAGCTCACCTATAATATTCTTTGTGTATCTTTCAACAGTCTCATCCCAGGACTCACGTCCCTTACCCTCTATGTACTTAGCATAACGTGACTTGTGTATGAAAGATTGGTAGTCTGTTGGTAAATAATTATTGCTCATCTCTTATCTCCTGATCCTTTGATGACACCACGTTCATACCTATCTGACAACTTATTTATATTCCTATTTGCTAACTTAGATAGGCTGGTATTATGTTGCCTAGCAAACTCACTGATGAACCAAAGGCAATCTCCTAGCTCATCTAGTACGTCACCATGTGGGTATGCCACACCATCTTTACGATACCACTTAGCTAACTTACCTGTCAGCTCACCAACCTCAGAAGCTAAACCTAAACTTAAATATTCTAATGCTCTATTCGCAGGGTAAATAGCTGTTGTTGCAGCTGCCTCTTGGTATTCATCTAACGTTTTTACTTTACTCATTCCTCTATCCTTTTCCACTCTTCCATTTCTACATCAAGATTAAAGTAATCATCAATGTCTATTCTCTTTTCTTCTACTAACCAAGCTACTACAAATTCCTCTGGTATTTCGTTCTGTTCAAGTAAAAGTTCTAGCCCATAGTTAAGGACAAGAGCACGAATCTTACTATCAAAATCAAACATTGTCAATCACCTTTTTCTTTTCTTTTGTCCATTCGACAGGAATAATTTCTTTAGCATACTTGAATCCGTTCTTATCACACCAGTCACCATACGTAGTCTTAGAACCCTTGTATAATTTCTGGTTAGGGTTGCTGAATACAAAACGAATATCATGTTCGGGGTGTTGTGCCTTGACCATCAGGTGCTTGGTTCTATCTGAGTGAATGAACCGTCCTTTGGTCTCAATTATTATACCATTGTCAAGCACAAAGTCAGGGGTATATGTTTTAAATCTTAGGTCTTGCCATTTGATACGCATCTTCTCGTATTCAAACTTGATCTTTAGTTTCTTGAGGTAGGCTGCTGTCCTCTTCTCTAAGCCTGATCTGAAACGCATTTAGGTGGCTCCCATATCTGGTTCTCATAACGTCTAAGCCAGAGTAGCCTAGCATTCTCTATGACCCTTGCCTCATCACCACTGTAGGAACGTAGGCATTCCTCATACATACCAGCCTCTGTTGTACAGTCAGCCAGGATCTTCTCAGCTTTCTTAGGACCTATACCGTACAAGCCAATGATGTTATCAGCCTTGTCACCTGTAAGGATCTGGGTGTAGAAGAAACGTAAGCCTTCAAACTCACCCATCTCTGTCATGGTACGTCTGTTAGGGTTGTAGTGTGAGCATGGTATCTGCAACATGTCCTTGTCTATGGATATGACAATAGATTCTTTGCCGTAGTTGGTAGCCCATATACCACACAGGTCGTCAGCTTCCTCACCTACTGACACAACAGCATTCCAGTTGTCTATCATGTGCTGACGTATAGCTTGCAGGTGCTGTGGTTTCTCTGCGTTCTTTCTGTTACCCTTGTACTCATGGGTAGTAGAGTATTCATACCTGAAGTTACCCTTACCTGTAAGGAATACGTAGTACTGCTCAGGGTCTAGCTCCCACATCACCTCATTAAGTGACTGCTCAAGTATCTCATCTAGCTTATCTAGTGCATCCTCAACAGGATCGTTCTCACATGAGAAGGCTGCTCGGTATGCGAATGGATCACCATCTACTAGTACTTGCTTAGGTTTTGTCATCATAGATTTAATCCTTTATATTAAAAGGAGCACCCCAATTAAGGGATGCCCAAGTCGGGGAGGGAAAGCTTACCAACGGTCTTCTGTAGCTAACTCTTCGTAAGGTACATGCTCAAGGATACCAATCTTCTCAAGGCGTACAGATGCTGTTGATCCTTCACCGTAAATAGATAGCTTAACCTTAGCTGTTGTACCATTACCTAATGCACCATCCTCTACAAAGTCCCACTTAGAACTTGTAGTACCCTTGGTTACAGCAGGTGCACCACCGAAGTCATCAATGCCAGATGGGTGTACGTTAGGGCGTTTAAGTTTCATACCCATCTTACCATCTGCTGCATCAATAGGTTTAATCATTTGGTGTCCCAGTACTGTTTCAGGGAAACCCATAGCAATCATACGATTAACTTCGTCACTGTCTTTAGGTACAAACATTGTGTTGTACTGACCTTGTGTAGTTTCATGGTACTCTGAGTTGTCCATGTTGTCCTGGAACAAACGAGCATAGTATAGTGTCCCTTCGAATACACCGTACTTTGTTTTCTTTTTCTCAGCCATAATCTTTTCCTTTACTTAGCTTCTGATTTATTATTCTATTTGCTTAACTGATCTACAATAGTTTGTCAAGTAAATTAGTGAGTGTCTCTCCAGTTACGTCCGATGTCTGTCGAACCTGCTAACGGACAAACCATATTGAATTTCTCTCCCGTGTCAACAAAAGATTGACGTTGCATAGCACCTAACTCTTCAGCTGTTGCATAATTACCACACACCTCAGTCTGCCATTCATCGTGAGGCCATGTGACAAGCTTAAAGTCTATACCTTTAGCCTTAGCTTGGCGTACCCATTGCAGAGCTGAGTGTTTCATAATGACAGACTCACCATTCTGCAGCATACCTGCTAGTGTCTTATGTTCTGATGGTACTATGACCTTACGTCCATCCATACCCTTGAACCAACCTCGTTTAGCTATGTGTGGTATCACTTTCTTCTTGAGGTTTGCAAGTCCTTGTATTGATTGCATAAAGTTCTCAACACATTGGCTTGCCTCACGTTGATTGACACGTAGTATCTGTGCTATCTTACCTGTACCTGCCCCTAGTAGGAATGCATAGATGAAAGTCTTGGCATCATCTCTTGTTACATGTGACATGCCCAGTGCTTTCTTGTTCAGGTTGTGTATGTCAGTCTCATTCTCTTTCTTACCTGACACAATAGCATCAACGTACTCCTCTGACTTCATTAGATGGGCAAGCACTCGCAGCTGTATGCCTTCAGCATCTGTACCTACTAGGTAGTTACCTTTCTCGACACCCCACAAGGCTCTAAACTGTCCGTCATACCTATGCTTCACCTCTTCGACTGCTGACTTAGGTGTACCATGAAACTCTGATGGTATGTTAGCTTGGTTAGGGGCCATGTGTGCCATACGTCCTGTCCATGCACCAAGGTGTAAGAACCTACCATGTATACGGTGGTCATCACCACAGTGACCTAACCATTCTACCAGTGATGATCGTCTACCCTCTAGTGTTAGCCATTCAGCTAGACGTTTACCACCAGGAGGTGCATCATCAGGTAGTGTCTCAAGGTTAGCTTCAGATAACGTCCACCCATACCTAGCAAACTTATCTCCACGATCTTTGTTTTTGTTCTCTATCATACTGTATGTGTCCTTTTGTTTTCTCGTATGGCTGCCAACCTGCATCCCATAGTCTTTCTATTCTCATCTTAGGTGATGCTGGATTAAACTCTATCCAATCGTAGCACACTAAGTCAGGTGGATTGATTGACCAGTCAACTGTTGTCTTAAAGTATTTCTCTCTAGCCTTTGTCACACTTGCCATAGTAGTACCATCCTGTTTCTTTCGGTACTTAATCCTGTTAACTTCTTCTAGCTGTGGTGGGAAGTCACGTTGAAAGCTATCTGTTAGCTCTGCCATACGCAACTCAACTTCATCTAGTAGGTGGTCAGCCTTATCTTTCTCGAAGTAGAACCCTGCTGCTGTCATCTCTTCACATAAAATCTGTATGTCATGCTCACATTTGATAGCATCCTGTAGATCAGGGTCAAAGATTGTAGACTTAAACTTATTGTATAGTCTAACTGTAACCTCAACATCCTGATGACAATAATCAATCATCTCTTGGGTGAGTACCTCGAACTGATCGAAGCCAATCTTAAACTCACCTAACCTTTGACCCCATGCCTTGAGACTGTGACCCCCTTTGATGCTGTAGTCTATCAGGCGTGACATGATGAGAGTATCAATGATGTCCGATGGATTAATCAGGTCGTGCTGTACCAAACGATTGATAACTTTAACATCAAACCCTATCCCATTGTGAAAGACAAACTTATCTGTATCATTACATAACTTAATGAATGCCTCGGCCTCTTCAGGTATGGTACATACGTTAAGGAACTGGTACTTCTCCTTGGTGTCAACATCCTGAGCACAGATCACATGGATCTTGGTAGCATCTAATGCATCTGTCTCTATGTCCATTGCTAGTATGCTCATTCGTCACCTCTATCTATAAATGTTAACCATAAGCCCAAGGCTAACTCGTAAGGCCACACAATAGCCTTAAACCTCATTGAGTTAGCATCCCTTGGTGCTTCAAGTATTATATATATGGTGTTCATTAAGAAGTAGTGGTTGACAACACCCAAGAAATATATTCCTGCTGCTGTGTACACTAACGGATCATATTCTAGTAGCTGTTCCATCAGTACTCCCCATATTTTTCTGATAGGGTGAAGCTATCAGTGTTAAATTTAAGTTGACCTGCGTATCCTGTTGGTCCTACAGGTCTGTTCTTTGTGACTAACAACTTAGTTGTATTCCTTTCATCAACATCCTCTGACATCTTATCTCTTTGTAATTCTACAACAACAGATGCTCTTTGTTCTATCATACGGCAGTACTTAACAGCACCATCATCATTTGTATGTCCGATTGTTACAATGCCTACGCCTAGTTCAGCAGCTAGCTTAGATAATCTGACAGATAGGTCAGCAAGGAATTGTTCTTTGCTTTCATCACCACCCATGTTAGCTGCTATGTCCTGGATAGGCTCAAAGAATATGTACTGAACACCACAAGCCTGAGACAGGTAACGTATGTGCCCTAGTATGTCAAGTGGATCGTCCTCGTCATTCAAAAAGAATTGATACAGTCTCTCATCCTTGGTCAGCTTAACTATAGCATCATGTACCCTCTGTTCTGCAGCATCCTGAGCTATCAAGTCCTTACGGGTTAGGTTCTGGTTCAATTCGTATGACACCAACCCAAGTAATGATCTTAGCTTTGTCTCTTCCATGTGCCATGCCGCAATGCTTATCTCTGGATGCTTAGTTAGTATGTGGTACTCTAGGTATCTCATAAACTCTGTCTTACCTATGCCAGTCTGAGCCTTAAACAGTGTGAAGTGTCCCTGCATAAGCCCCATACATAAGTCATCAAACTCTTGCACGCCTGTCTCTACATACACATGGCTCTCACTGTTGTTGTACATCTTTAAGAACTGATCTGATGTATTGATTATGTTCTCAGGTGTATACTTCTTAGCATTAAACCATGCATTGTAGAATTCTTTACGTGCCCCTGCCTCAAGGAATTCATTAGCATCCTTGTATTTGTCATGCTGTACACGGTACACCTTGTTAGGGTATAGGTTAGCTATCCTTTGAGCTACAGCATTGCCTTGTTCATCATGTTCTATTGACAGTATGATCTTATCGAATGACCCTAACCAATCTGCAACCTTGATCCATAGCTTATTACTTGGCGTGGCTGATGGTAGTGACACAAAGGCAGATGAATACTTCTCTGAGTTACACATCTGGTAGGCTGACATGGCATCTAGCTCACCCTCTGTCACAGTTACGATCTTACCTGACCCTGCATTCCATAGGTTCATACCGAATAGCTCATCTGACTTGAGGTTGGTAGCTCTAAACTCTTTAGGGAAAAACCTAGTCTTGATACCGCCTGATGGGTATGGATATTCCTGCTTAACCTCTTTGCCATTGCTATCCAGGAATGTCTTGACACCATAGTACCTCATAGTCTGCTCACTGATAGACCTGACAGTCCTATAAACAGGTGTCAGTATCTCGGTAGGCACTGGCTTAATGTTTGTTTGTTGTTGTTGGTTCATATCCCAATCATCTTTCTCTTGTTCTTGACCCATAACAGGGTATGTTTCTGCTGCCCATTCGAACTTAGTGTCCTTAGTCCTTGGGTATTTTCTTTCACAGCTATGACACCTACCCGAACAACTCTCAGTGTTGTAGCTGAAGGCATCGGTGCTTCCGCAGTCCTCGTATGGACATTCTTTGTGGCTTAACCAATTGCTCATAATATCTGATCCCAATAATCTTGTGTAAACATGTCTAAAATGCACAGTATCTCCTTGGATGTCAATGACTTTAAGGCCACCGCCTTGCGACTATCATTATTGTATGCCTCTGTTATAAAAAACTCAGGCACTCTTTCAACTACGAACTGGTGTTCATCCCAATAGCCTATGCCATCCTGATAGACATCTCCGAACACCTCTATCTCTTTAGTGCCTCTTATTATGTACGTTCTATGTCCCATTATTTTATTTTCCTTATACTCTTGACAACTACAAAAATGTTGATACCCTAGGGCTTGTCCCTGACGAGGGTTCTATAGGTTACTTACTGTAAGTCTTACCACCATTAGTTAATGATTTAAGATAGTCTTCTTGTTCTTCTATATCATCTACGGTAGGCATCTTATCCAACCATACAGCATCATCTATCTCTTTGATTAAATCTTGATGGTATTGGTGTAACGTTTTATCCTTAGACATCTAACAGCTCCATTTCATTTGAGTATAGATTACAGTAGTCTAACTTTTTAGTATCAAACATATCTATATTTATTAGTTGTTCCAGTACACTACCATCACTCAGCTCAACATAAAGTGTACCCCATTTGTCATAAACGTGGGTTACATCCTTATCTGTCATACCCTTGGGTAGCTCAACGTATGCATGGGCAAAGGCTGTGTAAGATCCTTCAAGTTTAAGTGTATGGTTCATAACACCCACCCCATTACCTTAGTTATCGTAAAGCTAAACGTAAACATGACACCAACAAATGCAAAGCCTAGTGTAACATATACTAATGCTGTCATAAGCCTATCTTTACGTTGCTCAGATTTCTTATGTTCCGTTGTGTTAAAAGTATTATTCATTTTGCAGTTCTTTCTTTTACCCATAGTCTATCTAATTTCTTAGGCGCACCACCTTTAGCTCCAGTTATTTGTCTATTCCTTTGAGCTTGCCATTGGTCACCCTCTTTGTAATTTCTCATGTTGAATACCTCACGCATTCTTTTATTCTCCTGCTCGCATACCATTTCATGCGCAAGCCGTAGCCTATCTTGAACGTCCATCATTGCTTATTCTCCTGGATCTGATTGGTTATTCCTTTGATTGCCGCATACCTTTTGACAACTCGTAAGGCATCCTCTTTTGTTCTTACAGTTTCATAACAAACAAGCTTGCCTGTCTTGTCACTGATTGTGTTTACTACGTATCTATTATACATGTTGATTATCTCCCATTAATAAATCTTTTATTTCTTTAACCGTCCAACCTGAACGGCGTGACAACTCACTTAAAGTAAGGTTAAGATTTGTATCAAATGCATTAATGACATCATCACTATCCCACCTACGTTTTACACCATAATATAATTTATTCATTTGTTAGCCTCATATATTGCCGTTGCAAAACCTCTTGGCGTTGCACTTCTTATGTTCTTTGTCTTCATTGATTTGCCTCCAAGTTTTAAATGCTGAGTTGCATAACCTTTTTCTACAGGTACTGGCAAAACTGTAGGCATATTAAACCCACCGCCTATCCACAAACAAGTTTTCTTTGGGTATGCATCACGTTCTGCTATGTACTCAGGCCATGTCGGATGCTTTGCATCTGCCTCTTTAATATATCCGCCGTATTCATACGGGTGAAAGTAATGGTCAGGCCTACGCCATTGACTAGCTAATACTGACACAGGATTTTCCACAAAGTAAGGTACACCCATGCTATTGAATAACCTTGCACACCACACGGCATAGCTTACAGCCTCATGTTGAAACGATGGATTTGCCTCCGCCTTTTTCTTAAAGTGTGCCGCACCCGATACCGCAAGGTCAGTGCATACAGGAAAGGCCATTGCAAACACTACGTTTTTATCTGCAAAGCTATCTTGTATTTCATTTAATGTATTATGGTCGTGCAAATCTGCATACTGGTAGCATATACCACGATCAACACGCCCTTCTTTTGGGTGCTGTATATCATAGGCATAACAAAGGTAACCTGCCTCCGCCCATGGCCTTAAAGCTTCACCTGTATAGTCGTAAAGACTAATTACAATTTTATTATTCATTTTATTTCTACCTCTTTGATTATGAATAAAGCTTTATCCACATTTAATATATCGTCAACACCCCATAGCCTACAATCCTCTGCCCTATCCGATGTCCTTAAAATTTGTGTAGCATATACCTCATAGCCCTCTTTATAAGCTTGCATAGCTATTGATTTTTTATATGTTTGTATTTCATTATCCATTTTATTTAATCCCTTCTATTAATCCATATTCTTTCAAGTCGTATTCTGTTAATCCATAATACTTAATAGGATCGACAAAGAACCGCCCCGTTTCATCATAATATGGGTTCGTGATCCATGTATCATTTTTAAATACTTCCCATTGCTTTTTGTTTGTGACAAATTCTAGCAATTCTTTGAAGCTATCTGTTTCAAATATCCATGTATGATCGTCGTCATACCCGTTATAACTGTTAGCCGTTTGCACTGTAAACCTTGGCATAAAACCTTGGTTTGCACCTATAATATTATTGGCGTTTGCCGTCCTTACTTTTGGATCATGACTATCAATCCAAATGTGTAATCCGTTTACTTGCCAGCTTGGCAACTCGTCATTATTATAGCTAGTGCATTCCCAATTGGATGGTATGTCTAGATCCGTTGTGTATGTATTCCAATCCATTTTATTTTCTTTCTGTTTAGGTTTTAGTATTATTTAGTTGCACCATTAAAAGATGCAACCGATAATAATAAATCCCTAGGCATAGTCCACAACAAAACCTGTTGTGTCTCTTTTGGCCTTACCCTTGGCATACAGTGACACAATGTGGCCACCTTTTGGATCAAGTATTCTTAAATCATCACTATCCCCATCAACAATTGGCAAACCTTTCCAATGTTTAGCTAATACCTTGTCCCTAAACACAACAGCTATATTCATACCTTTATCCAATGCTATTTGCATCATGTCACTGTATGATTTTTCTTTGCCACTATATGACCACGTTAAATGATAATTGTCTATATGATCTACTTTTCTATTGGCAATCTTTGTGTAATCATAGAATTCTATGCGTGGGAATAATTCAAAGATTGTGTAACCGTCAATCTTGATTAACTCGAAACGGATATCACTTGTTCCGTTCAATCTAATCACGGGTTGGATGTCTCTTTTATTACAATAGTTTTGAAACTTTGTGAGATCAATCATTAGTTGTTTCATGAATGCATTACGATCTCTATAAAATAGCTCGGCCTTTCTTAACCTTGCTTTTTGTACGCAATTCATTGCACCACGTCCCGCCGTATTTAAACAAGCTTCTACACATCCAGCTTGCTCGGCCATTGGGCAAGAGTTAAACGTTCGGTTATCTACTACAACTTTAAATGGTGCAAGGTATATGATACCCGTTAGATATTCACTACCATCTCCCTTAATTGTCTTTGCATTTGTTCCTACGCCGATTAGTTTATATTGTGACATTTTATTTCTCTTTCTGTTTATGTT
>Ga0209716_1001754_pt1 | contig 15474 bp, 11 predicted proteins | sample COGITO_mtgs_1205_FD_184811 | JGI IMG/M metagenome (GOLD analysis project Ga0209716, IMG submission 184811) | Pelagic marine microbial communities from North Sea - COGITO_mtgs_120531 (SPAdes) (version 2) | ecosystem: Environmental > Aquatic > Marine > Epipelagic ...
ACCACAAGATGCACATTTTGTCTTTGAATCATTAACAGTAGTAGAATTAATATTTCCCATTACGACTGTATCTTGAAGAGATACATTTTGTGATGAGATATTTAGGGAACACGAACAATGCGGACAGTGACCCAGTCGTCTTGGACTTTCTTACCGCATTCTCTACAGAAGGACATACTTTCTGCAAAGTCTACAAGCATATTTGCCTTTCTAAGATAAACCTGGTAATGAATAAGTAATTCGGCGGCTAAATGTTTTTGATGGGTTTAGACTCACAAGTCTCCGCTCCCCAAACCCAAGTGGCTCAACTCGAAGCAACCATTCGTTCGGCTCACGCTTTGCTCCAAGCAGGACTCATCGACGAGGCAACCTGCCTCCTCGCCGCCTTTTCGACCAAAGGTCAACCGAACATTGACCGAGAATTAACCGAATTTCGCAGCGCTCAACATCACTTCTAACACCAGCATGGTAACATTGAATCATCCATTAGGTCCTTCGTGTGAACATTTTAACTATCCGAAATCGTTTGCTTAACGTAATCAATTAAATCGGATAGTGCCATTCGTTTCCTTTCGATGAGATTACGAAGGAGCAATGCATGCAGCACTGTGATTTTTTTATTCGCAGCAGATTCTTCAATACCCAATTCCAGTTCCCCAAGATCTTGTTCTGAATCGGTTTGGCTAACCTGTTTCTGAAATAAACTAAAGGTTCTTCTTTTTTTACTAAATAGGTATAATGCAAAAATAGAGGATAAAATTGGAATTATTAATTCACTTTTAATAATGTATACCAAGGCACCGAATGAGATCTCAAAGCCTTCTGCTTGATAACCTGATTCAAATCCTTCACCAGGGACATAATAAAAGCCGCCGCCGTAGTCTGATATCGGGTCGCTCTTAGCTGATTTGGAGTCACTACCGCGAGACAGTTCAACAATATCGGGGAACCCATCATTATCGTCATCATCATCTGAAATGTCGGGGACGCCGTCTTTGTCAGTGTCCAAAGGGAAATCAAGGTTGTTAAATGGATCATTTCCGTTGTGGTATTCCCATGTATTCAATAAACCATCTCCATCAATATCTGAATCAAGAATATCTGGAATCCCATCTCCGTCGAGATCCGGGCAACCTTTCAACGAGATAGTACTATTTCCTGGTACTGTTGGGCAATCATCAGTGATGCTGGTTGAACGTTGGTCAGTATATCCATCTCGGTCAGAATCATCCCATGCCTCACTATTTAGTGGGAACCAGTCAACGAATGTGGCGTTAGGTACAACCCCCCCTGGCCAATCAGGAGGTCTCTCGAATAACTCATGAACCTGGTCATAATTATCTCCAAAACCATCGCCATCAGTATCCTCCCATTGGAACCTTTGAGTTGGAAAGGCGTCAACAGAGTTTAGCCAACCATCTGCATCCCAGTCGGTCTCATCCCCTCCTGTATTCCCTATATATAAGTCAAGTAAATCTGGCAACCCGTCTAAATCTGAATCTGGGCAGCCTTTCATTCCAATTGAGGAAATACCAAAAATTGTGAAGCAGTCATCGTTAAAATCCGCATAACCATCAGAATCTATATCTACACATCCACGAAGTGTATGTTGCGAATTGCCATAAGTAAAGGGACAATCGTCTGATAAGAATCCTAACTTATTATCTCCAAATAGATCTCTGTCTCGATCTGAGACTTGAGTCGGATCAAAAGGAAATTCATCTAGTTGATTAGAGACTCCATCTCTATCATTATCAAGTACACTTTGAAAGATTGCGAGTCCCATATTTTCTTCATTTGATTCTACAAATATCACCAGTGCGTCAAGGTGTTCATCATCATTGACATCTATCCATCTTATATCCTTGATTTCCGTGATAACATTTAGTGTATCACAAAATTGGTAAACAACTAACATTGGAACCTTACAATATATATCTGAATTGTCTAGAATCATCTCTTTGATACCATCTGAATCAAGGTCTATCCACTCAACAACCGAGTATTGAGGATCCCAGTATTCTGTTACAGGTTCTGAATCTACAATCTCTGTGTGCTCCGATGAGGATATATTCCATATAGGTTGTTGGCTCAACAGGCCATCAGTATTCAAAAATAATTCTAAATTATGCTTATATGCATAATCCAAAACTCCCTCATCGGAACTGTCTAAACAATCATCATAACCATCATTTACCCATATTCGGTCTACTTTACTGCCGTCAGAGCACTCAAAGTATGAGTCCGGTGTGGCGCTAACATCTAAATCTCCATCCGAATCTACATCGACAAATGTTGCGCTTGTATATCCCGAAGTACTGATTTCCCATTCAGGGCTGCCGAAATTGGTTCCATTATCGTTAATATACATCGCCAATGATGTTTGATTAGCCACTAATAAATCAACAAATCCATCTTCATCAATATCGCCGAAATCAATTTCTGATCCCCCTATGTCGATTGAATAATGTGGCACTCCTTGATATCCTTCTTCGTTTGAATTTAGATAGAAGTGGAGTTGAGTGCCTTGGATTGCCAAATCAGTGTAACCGTCATTATCAATATCAACCAAATCAAGTGAATAACTAGTTTCATTTAACACCGAGGTCCAGTTTGGATTTGATTGTAAGGCTCCATTTTCAGAGAGGTATAATTGATCATTTCCCCCTTCAAAACAAGCACAGGTAGAATTGTATCTCTTTGTATTAAGGATGATTAAATCTTCATCTCCATCATGATTAAAGTCTCCCCATTCTAGCGCTTGAGGATATGTCACTCCACTCTCCCATATTGGCTCTCCTTCGTTTTGATTCCACGGTTCAATATAGATTTCAGTTGTATTTTCATTCGCCAACGCAAGTCTTTTTTCATTTCCTGCCGTCGATACCGCAACTGCAGAGTATATTTCTCCTACTGAAGTCAATGTTGGTGTTCCGGCAAACAAATATTCATCATTGATAAAAATACGATTTTTCCCGGAATAAGCACCCGTTACCAATTCTAATGTGCCATCTGCATTGATATCGGCAAAATCCGCATTTGTTGTATCTCCCGATCCTGAACTAGTCCAAACCGATTTATTTGCAATATTACCATTTTGATTTAGATATACCTTGTCATTCCCCATGTTGCCGACAATCAAGTCTAAGTCTCCATCACGGTCAATATCTCCTAAATTGACATCATTAGTATAATCTGTAGCCCCCCAATTATTCTCATCAATCCATGATGGGTCCCATGATGATTCAGAATACCAGCGGTTATCAGTGTCAAAAAAGAAAAGTTTGTTCATGGCCCCGCAAGATGGTGCACACCAGTATTGTCCTCCTGTACCTAGTACAACATCGAGATACCCATTTCCGTTAATATCCCCTAACGCTACAGAACTTGCCTTATCTACACTATAATCAATCGTAACATCAGAAAAGCTGCCATTCACGTTCAATAAGACCATCGAGGGCGCACCCCAAATAGCCAATGCGATATCTAAATCTCCGTCGCGGTCTAAATCTCCTAATTCCATATCGGCAATATTGTAAGATTTACCTACTAAAATGGTGTCCTGTGGAGGATATTCAATCATGTTCCAATAAGATATTGGTTGATCTTCTTCCCAAAAATATATTTTTACCCCATCCGAAAACCCTACTATTAAATCTAAACTCCCATCATCATTTATGTCCCCCCATTCAATATCTACGGGGGGTGATTCGAGGTGAAGTGTTTGCTGAGCGGTACTGAAATAAGAATCTTCCATGTTTTGATAAACAGAAACTACAAATTGACCATCTATTTCTGCTGCAAGTACTAATTCTGCGTCTAAATCTCCGTCGAGGTCAATCAATTCAATATCAAACGGAGTGACTGGAGAGAAAATATTGCTATTCATTGCCCATGATGGGTATTCATTGAACTGGCCACGATTATTCAAAAATAACTGAATGACTTCAGGAGACGCTCCATGCACACCAGTGTTAGCAACAATCATGTCTAAAAAACCATCTCCATTTACATCACTCCATTCTATATCAATAGTTTTAGTTGCTTCAATTTCCTCCCAAGAAGGATCTGCGGGAATCGTAATTTTAGGTATCTCCTTATATGGTTTTGTAGAACTATAGTGAAGTGGTATTGCAGCATTAAGAGGGTGGTCTTCATTAGAATCATCGTACCCATCTCCATCCATGTCTGTAGCGGTAGTTTGGATTAATTTAGGGCTCCACCAGGTAGGATTAATTGACCCAATAACATATCCGCCGTCAGAAAAATTACTTTCTAACAAGCTCGAATTCGCCTGAGGTTTTAATTTCAGTTCTGCGGGAGGGTGAATCATCTGAAGTTGGCTGCTGATTAACAATGTGGCAACCAATATTGAGATTAGAGAAATAAGGAATTTCGTCATGTTTCCTACCTCAAATAGAAAGAAGATAGTCATTTCTACCACTTCTCAGACTGAGAATATGTTAAGATAGGGGGTAATACCAAACGGCGAATCTTGATATTGTGAAACCGATTAATCTACACAGGGAATCCTTTAACATGGCGTGTACTGTAACTCGGTTTGAGGGGCAAATATGCAAGACACTAGGGAGATGACACATGTTGCTGTGTACGTTGACACATCGGGCTCAATGAGCTCAAAAATGCAGGTGTTGAATGAAAGGAACGAAAATCGTTCATTAGCCGACAAGCTCTTCGCCGGTGCAGGTAATGTACGTAGAGAACGTTGGGAAATTGCGATGGACCTTTGGGTTTCTATCATTGACCACATCGCCAGTATGCCGCTGACGGTGAGGACCATTCACTCTAAAGGTAAATCTCAAACATTGAGAGAGATTGGGAACTATTCAGTATATGAGTTACAGAATACACGGTTTCCTCCCCGCAATGGAGGCACCTATCTGTGGAAATTCCTCGTAGAGGAGGGCAGGACACTTATCCAGCAAACCGACAAATGGATGTTCATTCTCATAAGTGACGGAATGGATAATGAATCCTCGGGCCTATACAAAGGCGTTGAGGGATTTAGAAAATGCGTTGAAGAGTTACAAGAAGTGGGGATTGATGTAGAATTTCACATTGTAGGTCTCGGCTTACCAGAATCTGCATGCGATGTCTTTCGACAAGTCAGTGGTTCAACTGGAGGTGTATTTTACAACTTGGGGAACACTAACGAGGAAGATGAAGAGTCCTTACAAGAAATTGTAGAGAATTTGGTTATTGCTATTGATGAAGCGGTTGACCCTGCCCTTCGCGCCCGAAGCAGACGTCGGCGTCAAACAGAGTATCTTGAAACCTGCTCAGATGGAGATTTAGAACTTGTAGAGATACCTAGCGCCGTACCTAATCTAAAATTTGATGAGGAGAGAGTATACACTAGGCTTGGTGTTACGGAACTTAATCCTAATGAGATGAGTGTATGGGAAACATCGCTTCTTTCATTAGCCGGTCATTCAGAAGTAGAAATCACCCAAGAAGAACACTGGTCGTCATCGGTTTCGCACTCGAGTGATCATAGATTTGACACAACAATTAGGGGTATATGGACGCTTGATGCAACCGATTTAGCCCAACTCGCCCGGGGAAATATTGACCAGCTTTTCACCCTTCAAAATCAAATCAGACACTCATTCATACCTGCAGAACAGCGAGCGATTGTAATTCGTGGGTTATCGGTGTCCGAACAGGTCATCAACATCGTCAAATCTTCAGGGGCAAGAATACTCATCCTTCCGGGCGATCTCCCATATCCGCCAATAAACTGGGAAACTACTAGTTTATTCCTTGAAGCCCGAGAAGCACCCTTTGATGAGGGCGGATGGAGCATGCTGCCAACGAGCATCCACAAGGAATCCAAATACGCTGCTCTGTTCGACTTTTTCCACGAAGTTGATGCTGAGACATATGCTGCACTTGTTGGAACAAACACTCCTGCATGGACTACCAATCTCGGGGACCTCCCCTCCGACCTTTCCAGATATCTTGAATCATCTTCATGGGAAGCCATTTCCGATGTCAATAAACAACTTGCTTCGTCCATCTCAGCCCAATTTAACGGCTTCGTCAACTATCTCTGTACATACGTCAACAAAGATACAAAAGTGTTCATTGTCCGGCCTGACGAAGTTCTAATGAACACACTTGACCAAAATACAGCGCTTCAAATTGAACTGTTGAACAGGATAGATGACTTTCTCACACACAATGCCAACAGAATGAATATGCCAATGCTGAATGTTGAATACTGGCCGACATTGCATCAGGCTTAGAGATGAGGGATCATCGTTTCATCGAGTTCCTGATGTGCCTTCGCTAAGTTATTTGCAGCCACGAATGTCTTTTTGGCACCTTCCAAATTGGCGGTATTAGCTTGGGCAATCCCTATGTTAATCAAATTGCAAAATTCGCTTTCATGATCATTTAATTCTTCAGCCAACTGGACGGCTAAGGTACAGTTATCTATTGCTTCAGTGTTATTTTTGAGGGCGATGTGGCAGCTTCCGATTTCAGACAAGCAAAAGAGTTTGTCGGCTGGCTGAGGCGGGTCGCTAAAACATTCAAGGGCCTTTGAATACCAGCCAATGGCCGAGTTGTAATCATTTTCTAATTGGTCAAGTTCCCCGAGTGCGAGACAAATATTACCTTGTTTTCTATTTACCTTTATCGCTGCAAACATGCGTTCCGCCTTGATATACTTGGTGCGAGCCATTTGGAGGTTTTTTCGTTTTTCGAGAATTTTACCTTCATTAAATACCCGCTCTGCCAAAATGAACTTGTCGTCCGTATCTTGGTAATCTGCGCGAGATTCCCTAAGGAGACGAGAGGAATTCTGTAAATCGCCCTGCTCCTCATAAATTTTTGAAAGCAACTGTTTGATTTTGCTGATGGTTTGAAGGTCGTTAGCTGCCCTTGCGAACTGTAGGCTGGTTGATAGAACATTCTTGGCCTCAGATGAGCGCCCAAGGGCGCTGAGCAGAATACCCTTGTTTGCAATGGAGCGTACATGAAGCAACGTCAAATGTTGTCGTTTTGCAATTGCTGTAGCTTCGTCATACATATCCAAAGCTTGCTGAGATGCACCCTTGTTTTCTAAAACCCGAGCACGACGCATGAGCGTATTTCCTAAACCGTTCCAGTTCCCCGATTGTTCAAATCGGGTCATTGCTTGTTCGATCCAAGATTCTGCATCCTTCCAGTCTTGTAGCCGGATTGATATTTGCGCCAGCACTTGAATTGCATCATCGGCTTCTGGACTCGAGGGATGATTTTCAATCAACTCAGTCAATCGGCGGGTAGCATCAGTATAATCTCCTGATATTTTTGCAGCTGTTGCCACGACAAGCTCAGCAGCGGGGTCTGATGCCCCACCTCTAGAGATTATCTCATCGTAAGACTCAATTGATTCCGAAAGCAGTCTTCGTTGATCGTCAGAGATGCTTGTTGGCGTTTGCCATGTGCTCGCTCCCATTCCGGACAGTAATTCTAACATCATTTGTTTAATTTCATCCAGACTCGGGCCTTGTTTAACCGTAACATCAACATTCATATCTCCCATGATGAGTGTATCATGGGTTGAGACGAGAGATTGCGTCAAGGGGGCGTCTGCCGAGACCTCCCGAGAGAGGTGTACTGAGTCGTCAATGTACTCATCGGCAAGATGCTGAGCATGAACAAACCTTCCTTCAAAATAGGTCCACTGTCCGTCGGGTGTCTTCGACGGTTCGGATTTCAAACACACCCAACCCCTTGGGGTCATCATCCATTTCCCATCAGGGCTAACTGGATTGGCCGCCATAGTATCCCCTCTTTTACAAACTTCAAAACCTTTTCATACTATGCCAACCTGTATAAACAAGAAGTTTATCCGCAACCATGGATTGGCGAAAATTGAAAGGGAACCCATTTTTCAAACCTGGAAGCAAGATGTTCTTTGCCACCGGGGCTGTTTGTTTGGGACTCATTTGGTTGATCATAAGGATCATCTTGAACATTATCGGAAAACCGCTTGGTACAGACTCCTCCGAGGAGGAGTATTTTCTCTTGCTCAGTTTTTCAAGCCTACTTACCACATACTTACTCGGCTATATCATTTTCACCAAGATTTCCGTTGATGATATCGTTCAGCAAAAATACGACAACATCATGAACAGCCTCGTTTACGACGATGAAGGTAAGAAAATCTATCCAGGCGACCCACGTCAGAACTTCACAAATGCCCAGTGGCTTCGATTGAGCATCATGCAGCACCTCGATTTGTTAGAGGTCGCGGCCACCTCAGAAAAAAATAAAGCGGTTCAGTTGAAGTTGATGCGCGATAAAACCCAACCCGACAAAGATCCAATCCAATACGCCGATATCGTCACTATGCTAAGCAAGAAATTGACCAACATTGGGGATTTTGAAGAAGCAGAGGCGATATGCCGAAAAAGTCTCGCAACTATTTCTCCCGAACACAAGACCGCCTTCGGTCAAATCAAGGCAGCTCTTGGTGTCGTCTTGAAACGACGGGGGCAGATTGATGATGCCGTAAACGAACTGTCGGGTGCTGCCTCAATAATCTCACAAGACGAACCACTGCGATGGATCTTAGTGAATAAAGATCTCCTTCGTTTGCAGTTTCTGGCCTCAGGCACCATTCCAGAATCCTCAAAACTTGAGATGATTCACGATAAACTTATTTCGCTTTGTAAATCAAACTTCGGCAATCAAAATCATATTGATTCATGGAGGCTGAGTGCTGCGCTTGAATCGTATTATGACTTGTACAGCATATTTTTAGCGTCCGAAGGTCAAATTCAGTGGGCTTTGAGGTATTCCTATGCCGCCGTGGTGCTTGCAGAGAACAGAACAGGTATACAAGCTTCTACCTACTCAACCTCTCATCTCTCAAGACTTCTCATGCTTGAAGGCGACTTTGAGAACGCCATGATCATGCTTGACTCCAAGCGTTCCTACCTAGACCAACGAGGCGACTCACGGGGCTGGCTGTCATACAATTTGGCGAGGTGTAAATTTGGTCTCGGTGAATTTGAGGAGGCCATTGACCTCTACAACGAAACCATTGACATGAAAGCCACGGATGCGGAGACTATGCTCAAAGCATACATTGGCCTCAGTTTCGCACATCAGCGACTTGGGAATGTCCAAATGTCTGACTCCACGAAACAGAAAGCAGAAGAATTAGCCGCAACTACTGGCCTCAAAGCTGTGTGGGAGGAGCCAAACACTTCGGCCGAAGATATTGTTGAGGAACCTGAAGATTCATGGGCGGTCAATCAAGTCAAACTGACGTGGATGGAATCCAGCAAACAAGCAAGAGCTGAACTTGGTATTAACCACACACGCTTGCCCCAAAAGGGCACTGAATATTATGCACGAACAAGGGCCATTTTTAATGAAAGTAGATTCTCATAGTGTTCTAGGGTGGTTCAGCCATGGGTGAAATGGAACCATCAAGCAATTTACAACCTCGGCCCGTGTTTGAAATCGAAAGCCCGAATTATTTTCATGTCGGTGTAGGGAACAAACTGCTCCTTGCCCTTTGCGCCATCCTTGCAACACTCTATGCCTCTGTGTTGCTTACCTATGCCGTCACTGGCTCCAGTTATAATTTGCAAAATCTAGTAATTTTTTCGCTTATAGATTTCTTCATAGGGCCTTTATTTTTTTGTGCACTCGGCGCATATTGGTTCCGAAAGCATTCGAAACGCATCAGATCACTTGCTGGACTGCTGATATTTTTCATCATCTACATTATTGAGTCTGCTATGGCTTACCACAACGGAGTCTTGATCCAATATGGAATCTATCCTCGTAGCGTATATTTTGTTGAACTACTGTTTTTTCCGGCTTACATCGTCATAACGTTCACTATGACGGCGTTTTTCCTTTACAACCAAGTTGAATCAACCCGATGGCGAACATCTCTTGCACCCCTGCTTTGTGGAATCATCGTCGTTGCGAATCTAACTCCAATTGATTTCATCAATTCAGGGATTTTACTCTCTGGAATCGTTGTTTTGTCGCTTTTCTCGTTGCTTGGTCTCCCTCGCATGCACCAAAAACTCGTGAAGTCCTTGGGGGATACCGGCCATCAGCTTTATTCTGTCATTCTACTGGGATATATTTGCACATTCAATCTTACAGCCCAAATCCAACTCGTAGAGGTCGTAGCAAACGATTTCTATGCATATGCAACATTGCTCGATACAAGCCTTCACACCCATTCCATGAATCACGAAACCGTTATTCTCATCCTGTTCACAATCAACTGGCTTGGCAAAGCAGGTTTGGTTATCAGTGCAGGGTATCTTGGTTTACAAATGCGAAAAGGGAGTGAGATCTTCTCCGAATCCTGTCAAAACATATGTATTAATTCTATTCACTACATACTCCCCTGCGCCTTTGCCCTTCTCGTGTTGACATTTGTTTTCGAACCATGGGAAGAGATCAATGTAGATTATAATGATGAGTTTTCCTCAGATATAGGTACAACTCCAGATATTATTACATTCTTTGTTGAACCTGGTGAGTATGATATCACATTATCAATTTGTGGCAGCAGCGAACATGCTACCGACTACCAAAGGAGGGATGAAGGACACTCGCTCTTTTCCCTTCAAGTTCCAGAAGGGGATAATTTCACTATCAATCGGACACGCCTCTCAACCACTCCTGATCTTCAGTACATTGATTCAATGCAAAGTGAATTCGAATGTTCGGAGTTACTGCTGGCCCCAACAACGTCATGGAGTAATAATCATGCTACGATCGACATAACCAATGCATCCATAATCTATCTCCATATTGATTCTGGCAAGGCCACAAATGTGTTCATTGACACCCGGGCTCATGATGAAGACATAACTCAGGCCTCCTATTCGTTGTGCCTTTGGTTTTGTTTGCTTCCAATCTTCTTCGTGTATTTCAGAAGGGTAAGAAGGGGACAAACAAAGTTGGCACTTCTGCCGCAGTCATGATGTAACTGATGAGGTCATCAAAGATTGACGTTGAAGGTTTAATCATCCTTATATGCGCCTTTTTGAGCATCGACATCGGTCTTTCGTAATTCGGCGAGTTGCTTGAGTGCCTCAAGTTGAACTTGCGGATCAGTTGAATTAGCGGCAATGTTTTCCAACACAGAAATGGTCTTGTCTGAACCTTGTTGGTGTTGTTCGAGGCGCATTTTCTCCTTTTCTTGGTTCATTGCCATTCGCTCACGCTTTTTGTCCTGCATCTGATTAAACATTTCCATGGCTTGTTTGGCCTTTTGGTCCTTGATTTCAAGAACGGGGGCGGCCATAATTTGTTGTCGCTCAACCTCTAAACGGGCAATCTCATTTTTGTGGACTGCTTCCTTGAGCGATGATTCACGGGCCACCTCGGCCTTGAGTTCATTCAAGGAATGCTCTTGTTCCCATTTCTTAAGATCGAATTTACCTGAGGCTCCAAGCCGTTCTATTTCGAGAGCCATGGCGGCGGTCTCTTCAGCATGGACATTACTAAGGGCTAATCTAGCATTTAGTTCCGCCTTTCGTTGTTCAGAGGCGATGTGAGCATCCAATTCAATACGCTCCTTATCAGATGAAAAATCGTGCTCAATTTTGATCCGTTGAAGCACATATTGATTTTTCATCTGTTGCTCGGCAGCGGAAGTGCTCCACGTGATATAGCCTCCTCGGAAGGCCATTCCATGGCTATCAAGGAGCGTACGCAGGCGGTTTCGAAGCTCAAACATTACATCCTCACTGGTTTCAACTGTTCGCATTTTATTCGCATCTTTACCACGAAGAACCTCTAATACGCAGGTTTGCGTGAGGTGCATTATCACTTCGGCAACATCGGTTGCTTGAACGGCCATGTTTCCTTTGGCCGGGAATGTGATGAGGCGAGGGGCCGATTCCCTAGTGATTTCGAGTTTGAGAGTTACCAAGCAGTTGATTTCATCTCCATTTTCGGCTACTCCCTGAATTTGAATCATCACGGGGTGAGGTCCTGTATAGGCAAAAAGAAACGAGCGAACTGGATTGCTGCGTCCAAATAACTTTGCAAAAAGGCCAACTTTTGGATTAACTTCCATGTGTGTTTGTGAAACGGATCCAACTATTTTTCCGTCCTCCAAAACAACACAGACCTCATTCGGCTTCAGCGTAACTTCCGCTTGCCGAGGGATATCGTCATCATTCAAGTATTGGGCAATCACTGTAGGGTTTGTTCTCCATCGGAAATGCATTTTTTTCACCTCTTTGTTAATCCATCAATAAACATGTTCCTTTCAAGGTACATGTTACGAGTGCGGTTCAATTTTTGTTGCCAATTCGAGATTCTCACAACAACTTCATCATGCATCAATTCATCCAGGCCATTCGCGAGTTCGTTTGCCATCCGAGTGGTTTCAACTAGTGCCTGAAGCACTTCGCCATCGTGCTTTACCAATTTTCGGACTGAATTGGTATTCAGTGTCCCAATGCCCGCATGTTGCGAAACATGGTTACTTGTAATGGAAAACTGAGCTTCATTTCTCAAGATATTGATGTTGTCAAGCATAGCCTCTAGCATGTTTCGGGCTTCTCTATTACCAGTTCGATGGACGTCATTCTGTATCTTTTCGGTGTGGCGAGCAATCATCTCACAACGGCGTTGGATTTCAGCACGCACGGCTTCATCTGATTGCATGAAGCGTCCCTTTTCATAGCCTTCGTAGGCAGAGACAAACGCTCGAACGGCTTGGACGGCTGCTGCAAGGGCTGAAGAAGTGACATCCATTTGCTTCACCTGCCACCACCACGATTCACCTACATTATTGAGGTATCGCTTATTATTTCAGAGAAATCCCATCCGTTGGTTCCAGGTCGGCATCCACGCTTCGCGGGGTACGGACTCAAAATTGGTGGCGGACGTACCAGTCTCCGCTCCCCAAACCCAAGTGGCTCAACTCGAAGCAACCATCCAGTCGGCTCACGCCTTGCTCCGAGCAGGTCTCATCGACGAGGCAACCACCCTTCTCGCCGCCTTTTCGACCGAAGTTCAACCGAACATTAACCGAGCGTTGACCGAAGTTCGGTCGAAGGTTGACCGAACATTGCCCAATGCAGAGAGGTGGTGATGTTTTGGCCAAGTTCGCATCGCTTCAAATCATCACGAATGCCAACAAAGTGATGGTCAAATCAGGGAAATTTCGTCGCAGCATGCACGTTGCGGAATGGTCCGCCATGGTCAGTCAATCCATGGCCACCATGGTTCCACTGAATCCAAAGGCGATTCGACCGTCCTCACAGATTTACCTCGTGAGAGGACTCGGTTTTCGATTGAAGGCGTGGGAAGGAATGCCAGATTGCTTGTTGTTGATTCAGCAACCACGACCACTTCCTTCACCAGTGGTTCAGCCAACTCAACCACCTCCTCCAATGTCTCTGAATTTAGGGAATGTACGGTTTGACCAGGTGTTGCATTCAGTCGAGCAAAGCGTGCTCAGGGACGAGGGTGACGAAGTGAGTATCATCGCCAAAGCAGGTGAAGAGGCTTACTTGACGGCGATGCGATTCGTACAACGCAACATCCTCCATCAAGAGATTTCGAGGTACATTCCACAGGATGTGAAGATCGCCGTAGCCTTGCGAGATCGAGGGCGCTGCACCCACATAGACCACTTCAGGCAACGATGCACGGCAACGACGAAGTTGCAGTATGACCACCGTTTCATTCCTTTCTCATTGGGAGGCCCGCAGCGCATTTGGAACCTCACGCTATATTGCGAAACCCACAATCAGGCGAAGAGCAATCAGGTAGATTTCGCCAAAGCGCTGGTTGAATTCTTTGGAGGATTGCTACCATGAACAGAAACACAAACGACGAATTACCCGATGATCTGCTCGACAGACTGAAGCTCCTCAACGAGCAACCCGATGACTACGATGCAGACACACGACCGCTGGTTCCGTTGAATGAGGACGACATCGGTACGTTCCGTCCACCTGAACCAGCATCGCGAGTTGGCGTTCGGGATTCTTCATACCTCAACTATCGTGCTTGGGGATACATCAGCGATGATGAACGGATTCTGCTGTCAGATGACGGCGAAGTCTATCTCAAAATGGATGAGGAAACCTTTGGATCAAATGATGCATTGAGAATGATGTTCGAACTCGCCCATGGAGAAGGACAAACTACTGCGAAGAAGAGGATTAATCTGGAGATTGGCATCACGAGATTGTTGTCTCGGAAGATACAATCCGCGGTCATCAAGAGGCTATTTACGTGGCTATCCAGTGCTAGGATGGGGAATTAGGTATCTACTCGACATTCAACGAATGATTGCAAATTAATCATAAACCATTCCACATGTAATTAACACATGCGAGGCGAAAGTAGTAAGATGATTGTTGCTTGTTTTGTGCTTATTTTTATGGCTCAAATTCAGGCACCTTTCACTCATAGTTTTACCGATGAGAAAACAATCATGAACTCAACAAATCAGATATCAGCCAATTTGTACGAATCTACAGACTCAATATTTGTCCTGGATGATGGAGAGTGTTATACGACTGGATCTGACCTTTACTGCAGAGGATCAAACACATACAATCGGCTTGGATTAGGCTCTGGCGCACCAAGCGCAGTGAATCATTGGACGAAGGTACCAATTGATTCGGAATACGCAGTCGTTGAAATGGATCAATACTTGTACCAGACATGTGCATTATTGTCTGACGGAAGCGCATGGTGTTGGGGGGCAAATTACTATGGGCAAGTAGGTGGGTCTGAGAGTACCGTTGACACCCCTACAAAAATCAATCACACTGGTGTATTCAGTGCAATCTCAACTGGAATGTTTACCTCATGCGGAATTGATTCAGGAGATGTGTACTGTTGGGGGACTGATTACTACAAACTCATGACAGATACTGGAAATAACACAGAATATACAACACCACAACTTCTTCCACAATTCTCTCAAGGAAATGCCACAGACATTGCGAATACGTATTATTTCACTTGTGTCACAGACGATTTAGATGACATTTACTGCCGTGGACTATACTTCGGATTAACGGGAGCGCAAAACTGGACGAAATTGAATCTAACAAATTCAAACCCGAATGATATTGACCTTGAATTTTTGAATGGAGAGTTTGGGTATTACGATGTTTGCTTGAATTCGTCTGCGATGAATCTCTGGTGCGTAGGTTTTGGATCGGCCACTTGGAAAAACTCAACAGGCGCTGGTGTAAGTTTTGTTGAGCACAATTTGTCCAATGTGGATTCATTTACGACATCAACAAGCGACCAGCGCATTTGTGCATCATTAACGAACGACTCCATCTATTGCAGAGGTTCGACATCCCAGTTCAAGTCTGGGAGCGGGGACCATAAACGATAGACTGGTCGATGACATCTTTACCACTCGTTTGCTCAAGAATATCGAGCAATCTCTGAAGGACTTGGAAGAAGGTAACAATCGTAACGCCAAGTCAG
>Ga0209716_1001758_pt1 | contig 15450 bp, 22 predicted proteins | sample COGITO_mtgs_1205_FD_184811 | JGI IMG/M metagenome (GOLD analysis project Ga0209716, IMG submission 184811) | Pelagic marine microbial communities from North Sea - COGITO_mtgs_120531 (SPAdes) (version 2) | ecosystem: Environmental > Aquatic > Marine > Epipelagic ...
GAGTTAAGTATAGAATTGGGAGCTGGACACAATGATGATTCGGAAATACAAAAGATTTACAAAGTATTAAAGAAACATACTGGTGATTGGAGAACTGGTACTATGTTTAACGAATCAGTAAATGAATCCAATGATGTGTATCACAAATCTTACACTCATGCAATTGAGGCAGCAGAAGTATACGCTAAAAAGAAGGGATACGAAATAGAGGATGATGAGATGTTCACCAAAGTTGGAATGAACTCAAAGAGACCATCGGTAGGTAAAACCACAAGAGTATCATTAGAACTTTTGAAAAATGGTAAACCACAAAGAAAGATGTTACATATCCAAGTATATGGTATGAAGAACGGATATGAATTGAATGCATATATAAACTAATTACATTAATTGTTATAATAATGAGTAAGGGAAAAGCTAGAGTTTCAGTTGAGGTCCGAAAGGGTGATATCAACAAAGCTCTAAAGATATTTAAACGAAGAGGGTTTGATAGTGGACATATTCAAGAATTAAAGGATAGAAAAACTTACACTAAACCAACTACTTCAAATAGAAAGCAAAAGCAAAGAGCAGTTCATTTACAAAAGTTGAAAACAATTGAAGATAAAGTTGAAAGAGGAGATTTAAAATTAAATCCACCTAAGAAGGATAAAAAGAGATAAATAGAAATGGCAGAAAATATTAAAATATCACAGTTAGTCGAATTAGTATCTGGTTCCGTATTTGGAACTACGATAGTTCCTGTTGTTGATGGTGGTGTAACTTTAAAAACACAAATGTCATCAATAAAGGCATTTACTAATTCAGATGTTGCAACCGATACTGAGCTAACTAACGCAGTTTCTGCTTTAAATAATACAATCAACGCATTAGATACAAGTGATATATCTGAAGATTCTTCAAAACTATACTATACTGATGCGAGAGTAAAATCTAAATTAAACGCTGACGGTGTTTTAAGTGGTTCGTTACCTGCTACTTTCAATTTAGGGGTGATTGCTGATGGGACATCGGTGGGTAATGTTGATTCTATTACTTTTTATGGAGCATCTTTAACCGATGATGGTAGTGGTGATGTTTCTGTATCCATCAATAGTGGTTCATCTTTAAATTTATCAATTGATGATGGTTCAACTACGGTAACTTCTGTTGATTCTATCACATTTAGTGGTGCAACTGTTTCGGATGATGGTAGTGGTGATACAACAGTAACCATACCAGCAGCAACTTCATTAAACGTAAACTCACTAACTGGTGATGATGTTGATGATGTTATCAAAATATCATTTGATGGAGCTGATGTTTCCGATAATGGTTCTGGTGAGGTAATTGTTACTGTATCTGGTGGAACTGATTTAACCGCATTAAATACATTTACTGGTTCATTCTCATCATCTATCGAAGGTAGAGTAACTACATTGGAATCCATAGATTCTGATAATACCCAATTAAATACATTTACTGGTTCATTCTCATCATCTATCGAAGGTAGAGTAACTACATTAGAAGGTGCTGGTGGTAGTTCTGTTGATGGAACTATTTCTGGTTCTCAACAAATAACTGATTTTGGATTCGTTTCATCATCGGTAAGATTTGTAGGATTGGGATTAGTATCAATATCATCTGCTAGTAATGATTATGGTGAAAGTGTTGAAATACAAGTTACTCCTGGTGGTGGAGGTGAAGTTGGTGTTGCTTATGATGCTGATTACCACATCATATCACAATCAGTTAGTTTGCCAGGTGAATCAAATATAATCCTAACAGATGTAAAGTTGGGAACGGGTATAAATGATTTCAAATTCTTAGATTTTTCAGAATCATTGGATAGTAGATTTGGAGCCGGTGGTGGTGGTGATTTCATAAACAATGTTAGTATTCAGAACCACCAAATTGATTTTGCTGGTACGGGTAATGCATTTGCAGGACTTGTTAGTTTACCTGATGGTATTGTATCATCCTCATCTCAAATTTCTGAGTTGGGATATGCAAATACATCTGATATAAATGAGGCATATATAAAGGATAGATTACCATCTGGTACGGTATCTGGTTCAGACCAACTTACTGATTTTGGTTTTGTTAGTAATACTTCAACTTCATCGTTCGCATTAAATGATAACATAAGTGGTTCATTTACTGAATTATCAGAATCATTGGCAGATAGAATAACAACAAACGAAAGTGCGGCCGGTGTAACTGAAGCTAGATTAGGTGAGGTAACCGCATCTATCTTAAATGGTGGTGCAAGAGATGGTGAAGATAATCCTATAAATTTAGTATCATCATCAACTCAAATTGAATATTCTACAATATCATCACTGCCATATTTTATAGGTGATGGTGTTTCTATAACAAGTGGTTCTGATATTGAATCAATACCATATTTTAACTTATCGGCGGGTATTAGCGATTATATACTAGCACATACAGCATCTCTGAATTACCATTCGGCATCTATATCAGCATCCGTTGATGCATTGATAGTAGATAGTGGTTCGTTCTCGGAAAGAGTAACGGCAGTTGAAGTAAGTAGTGGTACCGCTAGATTTGATAGTTTGGAAGCCAGAACTGGTTCTGTTGATAATAGTATCAATGAAATAAATACATTTACAAGTTCATTCTCATCATCAGTTGCTCAGAGATTTGAAGATGTTGAAGGTGCAGGTGGAGGAGCAGATTATGTATCGGATGTACAATTAAGTGGAACAATTTTAACTTTTACTGGACAGGGTTCCGCATTTAATGATACTGTTGAATTATCATCACTATCCACAACCGCATTAACCGAAGCATCTTTTGGTGTAGTATCACAATCATATGATTTATCAACAACCAATTTACAACTTGGAAATGTAGTTATTGGTGGTACAAGTGGTGATGTTACATTAACTACTGTATCTCAATCATTTGATAGTAGGATAAACGCATTAGATGCGGCAGGTGGAGCAACACAATTAAGTGAATTATCCGATATGGGTAATATAACTATTGATGTAGCAAATGGGGATATACTTTTATATGATTCGGTTGAGCAAGAATTCACACATAGTAAGGCTTTAAATGGTGATTATACTTTAACTGGTTCATTGGATACTAAAGGTTCTGTGGATGTGAGTGGTTCTATAACTGTGTTAGGTACTGTAACCGCTGATTCATTTATAGCAGGTGATGTAGGTACACCAACCATAAATTCAGCAACTGACTTAGATATGTCAGCTACTAACGCTGTTAATATAGATGGTGGTGGTATTAACCTAACCGCCGCAGGTAGTGGTGTAATTTTATCATCATCGGCTGATATCACTGTTAACTATATGTTGAATTTGGGTAAAACCATAGGAGAACCAACAACATCTCCAGCAACTGGTAGTATTATGAATAGTGGTAGTATCGATTCTGATTCTAAACTATGGTTCTTTAATGGTACTGAATGGAAAGAGATAGCATTCGTATAAACTAATAACGTATGATAACTTATAATGTAGTACTTAGGAAGGGTGTAGATTATCAATCCTTTTGGCATGATATGGAAAACGAAAACGATGGGGGTAATTTATACATTCCCAATCGTAGAGTTGATTCACCCAATTTAAGATTAAATTCACAAAGACAAACTTGGTACACATTAAGTGAAGAAGAAGCTGAGCTGGTAAGAAATGATGAAAGAGTTCTTGCGGTAGAGATTCCACCTGAACATAGGGATGATATCATAATTGGACATCATGCTACTCAAGAAGGTACATTCACCAAAACAACATCGGATAGTGGTACTTATCAAAATTGGGGATTAATCAGAACATTATCTAAGGATAATAATTATGGTACTAACTCAACTACATCAGAAAATTACACATATACTTTAACTGGTAAGGGTGTTGATGTTATAATCCAAGATAGTGGAATACAAACCGACCACCCAGAATGGTCTGATAGATTCGAATCGGTAGATTGGGGAGCATATGGCGCATTTACTCAAAACGCAAACCACGATAGAGATTACGATGGACATGGTTCACATTGTGCTGGTATTGCTGCTGGTAAAACATTTGGATTTGCTAGAGGAGCCAAAGTACTTCATCAAAAGATAGCAGGTTTAGAGGGTAGTACTGATTCTGGAACTGGTATATCATATACAAATGCGTTTGATGCTATTAAAGGTTGGCATAATGCTAAATCAATTGACCCAATAACTGGATATAAAAGACCAACTGTTGTAAATATGAGTTGGGGATTTTTAAGTACATTTACCAATGCTCAAATAACAAATATAAATTATAGAGGTACGGATTATAGTGGAACTCAAATTGATTCAACATCAGAGAGAGAAAATAACTATGGTTTAATGTATTCTTTATTTGATTTGGACCCAACCTATGCAGCTAACAACAGAATTTTATCTGTTGATACTGATATTGAAGAGTTATTAGAAGCTGGGGTTCATATATGTGTTGCTGCGGGGAACCGAAGTAATAAGATAGATGAGATTGGTGGAACTGATTATAATAACAATTGGACTCATTCAACATTTGGTGTTAAGTATTATCATAGAGGTTCTTCTCCATATGGAGATGCATTGAACGATGGTTCACCAAGAGCAATCATGGTAGGTAATATGGATTCAAACTCAGAATCGATAACATATGACCAAAAAGCAACTTCATCTGAAACTGGACCTGGTGTTGATATCTACGCACCCGGAACAAACATTATGAGTGCAACATCAACCACAAATAAGTGGGGTAGTGGTTCTCAAAACTATTACGCTAACTCATCATTCAAACAAACAAATATTAGTGGAACATCGATGGCATCACCTCAAGTAGCAGGTGTATTGGCTTGTATGTTAGAAATACACCCAGAATGGACTCCAGCCCAAGCCAAACAATGGTTATTGGATAATGCTGGTTCGGTTATACTAAACACTGGAACTGAAAACGATTGGACAAACGATAGAAGTTTGAAAGGTGGAGAAGCTAAGGTATTACATATGCCATTCTCAAATCCAACACCAGTTACAATAAGTGGTGGGATATCTATGAATTTCAATGTGGGTATCAAAGAAAGATAGAACTTTCTAAAATTTTAATATATATAATAAAGGAATAATAAAATGATTTTTGAAGAGATAACAGAAGAAGTATTAAATGAGAAGTTAATCACCTATGGTAATAGAAAACCATATGGGCAAGTTGTTTTTATGGCGGGTGGAGCTGGTAGTGGTAAAGGATTCGCTATTTCTAACTTCGTAGATTCAGCATCTTTCAAAATTAGAGATGTGGATAAGATGAAGAACCAACTTCAGATTCTCAATCGTTTGGGTAAATTGGATATCAAAACTATCATCAAAAAGTATGGTAAGAATATTAAACCTAAAGATTTGGATTTGATTAATAAAATTGAATCAGATGGATATCGTTTACAAAATCTAAACCTTAAAAACCCAGACCACGTATATGCTCTTCATATCTTAGTTAAAGCAATGGGTATTAAAGATAACTCATTGGCTAATCTATTAGCTGGTAAAGATAACCCAAAAACACTTCCAAACATTTTATTTGATATTACGGCAAAGGATGTAACTGATATAACATCTGTACTTCCTATGTTGAAAAACGTTGGATATAAAGCTGAAAACATTCACTTAACTTGGGTACTTACGAGTTATGTTACTGCAATGGTAAATAATAAGAATAGAGCCAGAATGGTACCTGAAGATATCCTTTTAAAAACACATGAAGGTGCTTCTAACACAATATGGGGATTGGTAACTAAGGCTCTTCCAAAGGGAATGAATGGTAGAGTAGATGTTATCCTAAACAATCCAGAGAATACTGTATTCTATACCGATAGTGAGGGTAGAACTATTAAGGGTAAAGTAAAAGGTTTCCTTTCACTACCTGTTAAGAAAGCTAAGGGTGGTATATTCTCAGAAAAACTTTGGAAAGATAAATTGTTTGGATGGGTTAAAGATAACGCACCTGAATCAATTACTGCAAATATGAAAGAATCAGTAAACGAAGGCAAGGACCCTGAAATTATTACTCAATTAAGAGATGTAATGAAGAATGGATATAAAACTTTGAAAGACCCTAAGACTGGTAAGAAGATGAAGGTAGATTCGTATTCAGCATCAGCAATCACTCAAGTGTATGATGTAATAAAAAATCAACAACAAAGAGATAAGTTTGTAAACACTGGATTATTGGGAATGCAAACCATATCATTTAAAGCAATAAAATAAAAATAAATTTTATATAAAGTAAGTTAAAAGGTTGGATATTCCAACCTTTTTTTGTATATTAGTGGCACTATAAAGAAATTTCAGTATTGTGTATGAAAAATGGATTACTCTATATTTATATACATAGGAAAAAAACTTAAAATAGTATACAATAATGGAAGATGTTACAAATAACGAAGATGAAAATGGAAAATTATTTCCACACTTAGACCCAACCAAAGATTTATCAGCAGCACCTAAGCAACGAACCAAAAGAGGTTTGGGAGCTAGACCTTTGATGGAATCTGAAATCAAAGATGTTCAGCAAAAAGCACGTTCTGCTGCTGAAGCTGCAAGATTGTTGGGAGTATCGTACAACACATATAAGAAGTATGCTAGAGAGTATGGTATCTTTGAGGATTTAAAGAATCCACATGGTATTGGTATTCGTAAGGGTAGTAACCCAAACTCATTAGCTCATGGTTTGGATGATATCTTAGCTGGTAAACACCCTGAGTATCCTACGTGGAAGTTAAAGAAACGAATATTAGATAATGGATACTTAGAGGAGAAGTGTGGTAATTGTGGATTTGAGGAAAGAAGAGTAACTGATTTTAGAGTACCATTGGTGTTGGATTACTTAGATGGTGATAAGAAGAACCATAAGTATGATAACCTCAGAATGTTGTGTTTTAATTGCTCTTTTCTCATAAATGGTAATCTCACTGGACCTAAAAAAGAGTATGAATATTAAATTTAAAAAAAGTTTGGTAAATTCAATTAATTTTTGTATCTTTACATAAATTAACAATATATATAAATATAAAACGAAGATTATGTCAAAGTATTTTGAAGTAACAGTTGAAGTAGTGGTTGCCACACTAAAAAATGGTAAAGACAAGAAAAACAAAGAAATCTATTTAGTAGATGCTATGTCAGTAACTGAAGCCGAAGCGAGAGTTGTATCGGATTTTAGTGATGCTGGTGTAAATGTTGATTATAAAGTGAGTGGAGCTCGTGAGAGTAGAATTATAAGAGTTATCGAATAGTGAAAGAACCTGAAGTTATTACCGAAGAGGTAAAAGTAAAAGTTGCTAAGAGAGTACCACCGGGTGACCGTTGGACTCCCTTAGACAACACTTCAGTCATACTTGAATCATTAACAGATGTATTAGAGTATGTTTATCAGAAAGATGGCGATACGCAATTCTTTATGGATGCTAGAGAGGGTTTCACATATGTGATTAAAACAGAACAAACAATTATAGAACCAAAACCCGATAAAAAGTATTCATTGTATGGAGAAGATTAGAAAGTATTTCCGAACCCTATTAATTGCATTAGCAACTATGATTTTAGCATCAGTATCAGTAAATCAACCTCAATCTAATAGAGATGATATTACTGAAGAATCTGATGATTTTCATATGTTTATCTAATCAATTGATATTTATATTAAATTAACGTAAAAATTAAAATTATGATTATTATTTATATTTTAGCTGCATTATTAATTGTGGCAGGGGTATTAGTTTACCTACAAAAAACAGGTAAAGTAAAGGATACTGATGGAGATTTAATTCCTGATGTAGTAGAAGATAAAATTGAACAAGCTGAAAAGGTTGTTAAAGAAACAAAACGAAGAGCTAAGAGAGTTGTTGAAGAAACTACTGATGTAGTGGAAGCTGTAAAAGAAGTGGTTAAACAATCCAAAGATGTAGTTGATGCTGCAAAGGGTAAAAAACGTAAAGGTAGAAAACCAGCAGCTAAGAAAGCTACAACTAAGAAAGCTACACCTAAGAAGAAGTAATGGATTACTTTATCGTATTTGGTACCATTGGCATATTATTTTTAGTATCTATCGCAATTATTTTTAAATTAATGCATCAAATGAGTGATTTGAAATATGAACTTAAACTTGGTAAAATTAATTGTCAAAAGGATTTAGATAGATTAGAAGATAAGATAAACCAAATAACGATGAGAGATTTGGATACCTATTCTAAGGAAATTAAAAAGTTAGAAAAGTTGCACGAATCCCTCACATATTTAGTTGATACTAAAGAAGATGAAGTAAGAAGTAATAGAAATTAACTTAACAATTGTATAATGAAGAAGGATATATCTGATTCTCTGAAATGGGAAGATGATTTTGATAGAAAGAAGAAAAAACGTTCTGTTAAAAAAGGTAAAAGTATTAATTACAAACGTAAGAACAAATACAAAGAGGATTACCTTAACGATGAATACCGATAAATAGGCATACTCATAAAAAATGAATAACAGAAACATAACTACATCAGAATACATATTATTGTTATGTGTATTAATATCAATAATATTATCATCTTATTTATTCTTAGTAGAAAACAATAAGGAGTTGGGGATGTTTATTGGTTTATGGGCACCAACTATAATGGGATTAATAAATTTTATTAATATAAAGTTTAAAAAATAAAAGGTTACTTACTTAATGAAAGATGTTACAATTCTAATCCAGGGAAAGATTTCTCAGGAAACGTACAACTACTATGTAGAAACATTTCCACAATTTCCTATTGTGATATCAACATGGTCTGACCATACATTAGACTTATCTTATTTTCCAAATAACTTACAATTTATTCAAGCCAAACTTCCAAAGGAAAGTGGTGAGCAGAATATGAACTATCAGTTTATATCAACTATAAATGGTTTGAATAATGTGAGTACTAAATATGTGGTAAAGGTTAGAGGTGATGAATATTACTCTAACATAGATTACATTAGAGATTTGGTGGATGGTAATCCCTCTAAGATTTGGACTGTGCCTGTATTCTTTAGACATGGTACGGATTTCCCATACCATATATCAGACCATCTTATGGCAGCAACAACCGAAAACTTAAAGTTTATGTTTGGGGCAACTAAATATGCATTTGATAATAAGTTAATTTATCATGTGGTAGATGGGCAACGATATTCATATTGGGAACCTGAGATAAATCTTACTAAGGGATATCTTATGGCTAAATATCCAGATGAATTTCATACAAAGGAAATGAATCAGATAATGGTTGAGAATTTCGATATCATACCATTAACTGAATTGAAGCCATATAAGATAATCGCAAATATATTCAAAACATATTGGGTTAATAATTTTACTCCTGAGTTAAATCAGAGTATATCTAAGATTGAACAATTGTTGGATGTTAAAGCACCATACGAATTACAATGATACTAATATCACATAGAGGAAACATAAACGGAAGAAGGGTTCCATTTGAGAATCAACCAAACCACATAGATACAGCATTATCAGCTGGTTATGATGTGGAGATTGATGTGTGGTATGAAAGAGAAAGTGGTAAGTTGTATTTAGGACATGATACGGCTGATTATCAAATTGATATTGATTGGTTGGATGAGCGAAGTGATAAGCTGTGGATACATTGTAAGAATATGGATTCACTTTCATATTTTAATAAAATCAACACCTTTGGACCCGAATACAATTACTTCTCACATGATAAAGATATGGGGGTATTAACATCCTATGGGTACATATGGTCAACTAACTTATGTGATAATGGTATCTTAGTATTGCCGGAAGTATTCGATAGAGAACCAATGGAAACAACAATCGGAATTTGTTCAGATGTAATTAAAAACTATAAAAGATGAAAAGAGTAGTAGCAGGAATTTGTTTAAAATATGAAGATAACATACCTCACATTTTGTTAGGATTAAAACCAGATGGACATTGGGAATTCCCAGGCGGAAAGGTTGAAACTGGTGAAACCGATTCACAAGCATTGGAAAGAGAATGGATTGAGGAGTTGGATACTATAATAAACGTTGGTGATTTTTATATAAATGTAGAGAACGAACCATACAATGTTCACTTCTATTTAGTAGAATTGGATAAGGAAGAAAATGATGGTAGTAAAGCTAGAGATAAGGAACATATTGATGTAAGTTGGTTTGGATTAAATGAACTAAACTCAATTCCAATGGCTGTTGGAAATGATATGGTAGTAGATTTATTAATAGAAGATTATTTGTAAGATATGAAAGTAAGTAAATTAGATGATATGTTCAGAGGATGGGTAGTTGGTAACTTTGACCCATCACTTTATAAAACCGATGATTTTGAAGTAGCTGTAAAAACTTATAAGAAGGGTGATTACGAACAAAAGCATTATCACAAAATAGCAACTGAGATTACAATCATATCAAAGGGTAGAGTTGTGATGAACAATGAGGTTTATAACGAAGGTGATATCATTACTATTGAACCAGGTGAATCAACTGATTTTAGAGCAACCAATGATGTGATTACAACTGTGATTAAGTTCCCTTGTCTAACTGATGATAAATATTTGGTTTAATGAGATTACTTTACATAGATATACCAAATGTAGATGATACCCTTTTTAACAAAAACTTTGTAAATAAGGTTGTTGAGTTAGATGGTATATTTGTACCAATACACTCAACTGGAACATCTTGGAACTATCCATCTCAAATAAAGGGATGGCGAGATTGGGATTTTACATCACAATCACAAGGTAAATTCAGAGAGGTAGACGAGTTTGCATTTAATTCAACTGATAGGTTGATAACTATGGTTAGAAATCCATTTAATTTACTATATCAGTACTTTCTAAACGATTGGGCTTGGTGTAGAAAATACCATAACCTACCAACCGATAACCATACTATAACGGATTTCCACAAATTTGTAGATATCTATTTAGATAGGTCTGTTGTATTCCATGCACCATCATTCCGAAAATCTTTGTTCTCTCAATTAAAAGATATCAATGGTAATTGGTTATTGGGTGAACGGGGCATTGTTTTAAAATATGAAAACATTGAGGAAGATATCAGAAAGTTCTCTAAGTTTGTTGGAATAAGTGATACTGAATTAAATCCAACACCACCTCAAAAAGATTACTTTGATATGTATACTGATGAACATATCAAATCATTAAAAACACTATGGAAAGATGATTTGGAGTACTTTGGGTATGATTTATCTAAATCAAATACTAAACCGATTGTAAGAGAGGAAGCTCCAATAAATACATCTAAGAAGAAAATAGCAATATGCTTCTCTGGTGAAATTAGGGATTTAGAAAGAACCAAAGAGTATTGGGGCAATCTTATCAAACAATATGATATGGACGTGTACGCATCCTTTTGGGATGTTGAAAACGAAGAGCTTGGTGATACGTTCGATAACTTCCATAGGTTATACGATGTGAAGAAAACCGAAGTTGAATCTTATAAATCATTTGAACAATCAACTCTATCTCAATTAAGATTGGGTATAAACCCACCAAACTCATTACAACAACATCTAAGAGATTCTTGTATGAACTTTGGTACATTATCAATGTGGTACAAAATATGGAGAGCAAACCTACTTACAAAAGACTTGGATATTGATTATGATATTGTAATCAGAGCTAGAACTGATGTATTCTTTGATGAACGATTGGATATAACTAAAAACAATATACTAAATATACCATATGGTAGAGTTAAAACCAACAATTGGGAAAACTCCGATGGTATTTGTGATTTGTTTGCATATGGTTCACCTAAGTTTATGGATTATTATTCAACTTGTTTATTCTATATGATGGAGCATTTGAATAAGGATTACTATATGGTACCACATGAATACTTCTTACACACTCATTTAAATAAAGTAAGTATACCAATTAGATTTTTGGGAACTAACCTAACTATTACTAGAACATCAAAGGGAACGCCTGATGAACTTTATTGTAAGGGGATTGATGTTAAGGAGGAAATCTTACAATCCGATTTTATGAAATTGGAACCAAATAAGGAACTTAGTTGGAGGGGTGATATAAAAGATTTATTAAAATAATATTAATTTTTGTAAAAATCCATATTTAAGGGAGACACTTAAAAATAGATAATATGGATATCAACGAACGAGTACAAGATATTGTGGATAGATTAGAAGAAGCAATATCTTATGAAGATTTCAGAATGGTAGAAGAGGCTCGAAAAGAATTAATATTTGTATTGGAGGATTTGGAAACGGATTATCCAACACACGATACAGAATATTAAAAAATAATTCACTTTTTTCTTGGTTTTCTCATTTATTATTCGTATGTTAGTACTGTAATAATGTTAAAACCCTTAGATATGACTAAAGTAGAATTTTGTGAAAAGTATGGAGAGTTTCGTTCAGCTGAAACTCTAAAAACAACTGATGTACTGATGAGAGTTGCAAGTAACCTATCAGACCTACACATCGAAAAGGATTTCTTCACATCCGAACAAATGGATAACAAATTAAACAATTTAAAAAAATATATCTTCGATTATCAATCGGTTCTTCGAATGGAGGAGATGTATTCAAAGCAAGAAGAAGTTGAGATGAAAGAATTTCTTTCTCATTTAGGATAAAATAAATGAGAAAAAGCTTGTGTATGTCAAATCTTTTTCGTACTTTAGTATAGTAATTGAGTTGGGGATGTTCCCTAAAGTAGTAAAACCTTAAAAACATAAAAATATGAGTAAATACGGAAATTCTTCTTACTGGTTGAAAGATTGGGATGATGAAGATATTATAGTTGATACAATGAATGATGTGGAAAAGAAATCACATGACATTTATAAGTTATCGGCATCTAAAAGAGCTATCTCAAACTTCGTTAACATTGTAACCAACGATTCAATTCCTGTAATCTTCAATGAGCGTGGTGATTCTTATACTGATGGTAAATCAGTTGTTATTGGTTCTAATGTAATTGAACCTAAAGATTTTGATATCGCCGTTGGTTTGGCATTGCATGAAGGTTCTCATATTAAGTTAACCGATTTCGATAATCTTAAAAATATCTACGATTTAGTTCCTGATTATATTAAGGATGGGGCAATCAAAAAAGGTATTTCAAATCCAATCTCAGTAATCAAAGATTTATGGAATGTAGTTGAAGATAGAAGAATTGATAGATTCGTATTTGATTCGGCTCCCGGCTACCGTGATTACTACCGAGCTATGTACGATAAGTACTTCAATGATAAGTTGATTGATAAAGCACTTCTTTCAGATGAACATACTGAAGAGTGTGTTGATTCATATATGTTCCGAATCATCAACATTCACAACAAAAATACTGACCTTAACGCTTTGAAGGGTCTTAGAGAGATTTACAAAGTAATTGGGTTGGGTAGTATAAATCGATTAAAAAACTCCTTAGATACTCTTAATATCGCTATGAAGGTGTTCCAAATCATTATGGGTAACCTCCCATCATCTGAGAATGGTGAGAATGGCTCTGATGGTGAAAATGGTGAAAATCAACAATCTGAGAATGGTGAAGGTGGTTCTGGTTCTAATGAACCTCGTGAAATGACTGATGAAGAGTTTGAAGATTTACAAAACCAAATGGATGGTTCATCTCCAATGAGTGGTGATATGGATTCTCAACCATCTGGTGGTAATGGAATGGAGATTGATAATCTTCCTGAAGATATGGAAGGTGGTAAACCATCCCAATCGGATTCAAATGGTGGTAAGGAAAGTGATAAAGTAAAACTAACTGACCGTCAAAAAGAACTTCTAAAAAAGAAGATTCAGAAACAAAAAGATTTTATGGAAGGTGATGTTCGTAAGAAAACTCTTTCAAAAAAGGATAATCAAAACGTTCAAGCAATCGATGAAAGTGGTTCTGAGGTTACTACTGTTGGTAGAGAAATTGAGCAAGGTTGGGGACGAGTTACAAAGGGAACTCAATGTGTTGTGGTTAAGAAATTGACTAAATCACTTTTAGAATCTGAGATGTTCCCAATGAGTTCATTAAACTATTGGAAAGCTGAAGAGGATGGACCTATAAAACGCTACCATGAAAAAGAAGTTGCTGAAGGTATTCGAATCGGAACTATCTTAGGAAAGAAACTTCAGGTTAGAGGTGAAGATAGAAATACTGTTTTCAATCGCCAAAAGCATGGTAAGATTGATAGAAGAATGATTTCTTCTTTAGGATTTGGAAATGAGAATGTGTTCCAATACATTGAAACTGATTCTTACAAAAAAGCTAACTTACACATCTCAATTGATGCTAGTGGTTCTATGAATGGTGAAAAGTGGAATAATACCTTAACGAATGTTGTTGCACTTTGTAAGGCAGTTGATATGATTCAAAACTTATCTATTCAAGTAACGTTTAGAACTACTACCAATAACAATCCTTATATCGTAATGGCTTACGATTCAAAGGTTGATAAGTTCTCTAAGATAAAACAAATGTTCCCAGCCCTACTTTCTGGTGGTACAACACCTGAGGGATTATGTTTTGAGGCAATTATGAAGAACTTCTTAGGTTCAACTAACGATATGGATTCGTACTTCCTTAATATCTCAGATGGTGACCCTTACTTTGGTAACAATGAGATTTACTACTCTGGAGATGTTGCATATGACCATACTCGTAAAATGGTTAAGCAAATTGAATCGATGGGAATCAAAACCCTATCTTACTTTGTTGACGGTAGTTACTACAATAACGGTAATGAACCAACTGAAGGATTCAAAAGAATGTATGGTAAAGGTGCTCGTAAAATAGATGTGACTAACGTTTCACAAATCACTAAAACGATTAACGCGCTTTTTCTTCAAAAATAATTGAAGAAAAGCTTGTGTAATCCAAATGGATTTTGTATATTAGTGGGGTAATTGAGAGAGAGTTAAACCTTTAAACCGCTAAAATTATGGAATTATACAAAGTAATGAATGAAACAAATTATCCCGAAGAACATACAACTCAGCTTTCATTAGATGAAGCTAATGAGTTGTTATCTGATTTGGAAGGAATGTTCCCAAATGAACAATACTCAATTTGGCCTGATGAATATGTAGAACCAAAAGAGGTTAGATATTCTAACAACAACTCCGTAGATGGTTGGGAAGATATGTTTCCATCATATGATTATTAAAAATAATTGAAGAAAAGCTTGTGTAATTCAAATAGATTTCTTATATTAGACCTGTAATTGAGAAAGAGAGAGATGGAAACTGAACAAAACAAACCTTTGAAAGAATTGGAGTTAACCCACCAAGAATGGCTAGAGGCTTTAAAAGTTCCAACTCCACATAGAAATAAGAAAAAGTTCTATCGTAAAGAAAAACATAAAAAAAACTACGAATAAATTTGGTAGTCTCAAATAAATTTCGTATATTAGTATAGTAATTG
>Ga0209716_1001772_pt1 | contig 15372 bp, 20 predicted proteins | sample COGITO_mtgs_1205_FD_184811 | JGI IMG/M metagenome (GOLD analysis project Ga0209716, IMG submission 184811) | Pelagic marine microbial communities from North Sea - COGITO_mtgs_120531 (SPAdes) (version 2) | ecosystem: Environmental > Aquatic > Marine > Epipelagic ...
GAAAAAAGAACAAGACTTGTTAATAAAAAAAGAAATAATACACGCATAAACTCTCCTGAAATCTATTTGTATTATTATAACACTTATTTCTTATTCTATTTTCTTAAAAGGTCCACAAACTAAAGCTTAATAAAATATGTTGTTTTTACATTCAAATATTGTAAATAAAACTATTTAATTTTAATAGGAAGCAAACTTAAAAAACTCAAAGCTTCTGGAAGTGAAAATTGTGCTTTTCTTATGTCATTATATTTTGGGTCAATTAAATAGTTTTTTGATGTTTCAAAACTTGCTTTTTGCAAATTATTATTTATAAATACTGCTTGTTCTAAGTTGCATTTATCAAAAACTGCGTTTTCCAAATTACACTCTTCAAAACCAGTATCTTTTACTAAAGTATTTATAAAATACATTTTTCGTAAATCTAAAAGATGAAAAGAATTTTGTGAGAGATTACATGAATCAAATTTTACATCAAAGGGTTCTTGACAATTACTCCAAGAAACTCCTATTAGTTTAGATTTCTCAAAAATTACGTCATTAAAAGTTGAAGATTTTAGTTTACATAAAGATAAGTCACAATTTATAAAAGTACATTCAGTAAACTTACAATCTATAAAAAGAGCTTTTGAAAAGTCACATTTTACAAAAGTACAGTTATCAAAATAAATAGAATCTAAATTTTTTTCATTTAGCTTGATAAACTCTTCTTCCCAATAATCATTAGTTTTAAACATAATCTTCTTTTTATTTTGATTTTATCATATTTGAAATAAAGAGGACTAAAAGTATATGTTAAACTACACAATATTTAGGAGTCACTATGAAATCATTTCATTTTAAAGATCAATTCTCTTCACAACTACTTAATAAAACTGTTAATCATCCAAATATTGAGATAGGAGTCTTTTCTTATTATTCTGGATATCATCATAAACATGATTTCTTAGAATGTGTTAGATATTTACATGACAAAAGAACAGATGTGGATAAATTAATTATAGGAAACTATTGTTCAATTGGTTCTGGAGCTGTTTTTATGATGGCTGGGAATCAAGGTCATAATACAAAATGGCTTAGTACTTTTCCTTTTTATTTCCAAGCAAATATATTTAAAGATGCAAAGAATGGTTTTATTAAAGCAGGGAATACTGTCATAGGAAATGATGTATGGATAGGTTCAGAAGCTATGATAATGTCGGGTATAAAAATAGGTGATGGAGCAATAATAGCTGCTCGTTCAGTAGTAACAAAAGATGTTCCTCCTTTTACAATTGTTGGAGGAAACCCATGTGTATTTATAAAAAATCGTTTTGAAAAAGATGAAGTAGAAAAACTACTTATAATGAAATGGTGGAATTGGAAAGAAAAAAAAATAAAAGATTCTATAGCTTTAATTTGTAGTTCTAAAATTGAAGAATTATGGAAATATTGGAATAAAAATACAGAATCTAAAAACGAATTATTAAATTAAAAAATTCCATCTATCAATTGAAGTTTTTTTAATCTTGTAAGTTTTTTAATAGCATATTCGCGTTTAGATGCGCTACTTCTATTTTCTGAACTTTCTTGATATACTAACTTTACTGGACGCCTATTTTTTGTATACTTTGCGCCTTTTTCACTATTGTTGTGTTCATCTAATCGTTTTGTTATATTAGTAGTAATTCCTGTATATAAACTTTCATCACTACACTTTAGTATATAAACAAAATATGACATATAAATACCTTAATTAAATTTTATCTATTTGACTAGCCAAGGCTAGAACTTCTATCAGTATATTTTTTCCAAATAAAGCATTTTTCATTATCCCGTTTTTCATAACTTTCTAATGCATTTATTAAATCTAAATTAAAATTATCTTCATCATCATTTGCAATTGCAGTTAACCTCATAGTATACCAAGCAGTAATTCCACCTGGAACTACAACTTCAAATTTTGGAAATATAGGATCAGATCCACTGTTATTAATCCAAGTATTTGCTAGATTTGTATCCATTATCATTCCGCGACCAATGCTAACCATATCAACAACTCCACTTGAAATGGCAGATTGCACTTCATCTTTTTTCTTAAATCCACCGCTTATCATTAGAGGTATTGATGTTATTTTTCTAGCTTTTTTGGCAAACTCTAAAAAATATGGACCATTAATCAAACTGTCTGAACTAGCTTTTGCTCCAGGAAAATATGTTCCTCCGCTAATATCAATTAAATCTAATGAAGTTTTATCAAGAAATCCTATAGCTTTTAAAGAATCTTTTTGTGTTAGTCCACCTTCAATATTGTCTGAAGAGTTGATTCTAATTGAAATAGGAAAAGTATCTCCTACTTCAATTCTGACACTATTTATAATCTGTAAAATAATCTTACATCTAGATTTAATATCTCCACCATATTCATCTTCTCTTTTATTAAATAAAGGTGATAGAAACTGGCTTAATAAAAAACCATGTCCAGCATGTATTTGCACACCACTAAAGCCTAATTCTTTTGCTTTACTTGCAGCTTTAGCATATCTTGATGGAAGATTCTTAACTTCATTTAAACTCATTCCTTCACATTTTAGACCTTCTATATCTAATAAAGATGGACCTTTAGGTTTTGAAATAGGAAGATGAGAAAGAGCTCCAGCATGACCAATTTGTGCCCATAAATGAGAACCATTAATTAATGCCTTACTAGTTAATTCTTTAAAAAGTTTAATATCTGAATCATCGTTTAACACTAAATTTCCAGGTCTTTCAGGATAACTATAATCTAACTGGACTTCACCTATAAGAGATAATGACGTACCACCTTGTGCCCATCTTTCATAAAGTCTAATTTGTTCTTTTGTTGGGTTTCCTTTTCCATCACCTAAAGAGTCTGACATCGGAGATTTTACAATTGCATTTTTTAAAATAACTCCACAAGGAAGTTTTATTTTATCTTTCATAAATAAACCTTTTTTAAATTACTTTATATTTTTCAAAAGATCTTTTTCTTCTTCAATTGTAAGAAACCTATATTTTGAACTTTCTAAGTCTAAATTAAAATTTTTAATACTAACTCTTGTTAAAGTTACAACTTTTAAAGGTGTTCCAAACTTGGGATCTTTTAAAGCACCAAAAAGGCGACGGATATGTCGATTTTTTCCTTCATCTAATTCTATTCTTAACTTTGTTTTTGCTCCACCAGTTCCTAACTTTTCTACTTTTGCTTTTAGTAAACCGTATTTGCTTTCTACTCCAAAACTAGCTTGTCTTATATGTTCTTGTGTTACATATCCTCTAACCCAAACTTCATATATTTTAATACAATTACCAGGTTTAGTTAGCATATCATTAATCTTACCACTTCTAGTAAACAGTAACAATCCTCTTGATTCTAAATCCAAACGTCCTATTGGCATCCATCCCTCATCAAAAGCCCATTGTGGCAAAAGATTGTAAACTGTCTTACGTCCAAGATCATCAGATCTTGTTACTAAATAGCCTTTTGGTTTATTAAGTGCTAACAGATTTTTATAAACTTCTGTAGTTTGATCAGTCATTGCAAGTTTTATGAGCTATTTTTTGACTTCCTATTTTATGAGCTATAGGGCCTTTTCCTTTTCCTAAATTTGGTGCGTTTTTTATTGCTTCATATATAAATTCATTTGAAATATTAATAGCTTGTTTCAAGCTCTTACCTAAAGCTAGATTTGCAGCAATAGCACTTGAGAAACTACATCCAGTTCCATGAGTATTTCTTGAAACTAAATATTTTGTTTCAAATTTTGTAATCTCTTGTTTTGAATACAAAATATCTATACTTTTATTTTTTTCGATACTATTTTTGATTATAGTTGCACATTTTAGTTTTTTAATCTTCTCAATTGAGATATTATTTGTAGACTCATAATCAAAAAGCTCTTTTGCTTCAAATTGATTTGGAGTTAATATCGTTACATAGTCAAAAAGTGTTTTCATATTTAAAATTGCATCAGAACTTAAAAGCATCGAACCAGCTTTTGAAATAAAAACAGGGTCTAAAACAATTGGTATATTCAAATTTTTTATAAATTCTCTTATTGTGTCAATAATCTCATTTGAAAAAAGCATACCTATTTTTATAGCACTAACTTCAAAGTCTTCAAAAACCATTTCTAATTGTTCTTTTACAAATTTTGCACTAACTTCACTAATACTCTTAACTCCAGTAGTATTTTGTGCAGTTAAAACAGTAATAACAGAACATCCAAAAACAGAAAAAGCTTCAAATGTTTTTAAATCAGCTTGAATCCCTGCCCCTGCGCTACTATCACTTCCTGCTATTGATAATACTACTTTCATTTTTTACCTTTTGATTTTATTCTTAATATCTTTGATTTTAACTAATTTTATATTTTTTCTATATAAATAATCTATTAACATTTTTATTTTATAATATTTAGAATAAAAGGATTGTCATGTATGATTATTTAAAAATATTACAAGAAAAAGCGAAAAAAATTGATGCAGATATAGAAATTTGTGGTTATGATAAAGAGTGTATAAAAGATGCTTTAGCAAGTAAAGTACGTTCAAACTTAGAAAATGAAGAATTGTATACTATAAAAGAAAAAGCTATTAAAATAGACGCTGTAATAAATACTAATACTATGGATAAAAATTCACTTTTGGATGCAATTGAAGAAAGAATAAAAAAGATTTTAGAAGAAGAAAATGAACTTTATTCAAGTATAGAAGCACAAAAAGGTTTTATGCCTTTAGATTTAGGTTGATTCATATATATCCTATTTCTAGTATAACGGATGAGTTAAGAGACAAGGTAAGTTAACGGTTTGATAGTTTACTTTTTCATTTACTTTACGCTAAACTTTAAAGCTTTAATAATCGCGAGTATTACCTTGTTCCTCTCCTAAGATTTGTTATCATATCTACATATTTAAATGTATTTTATTTGATGCAAATTGATGAATCAAGACTTGGATAAGGTTTTGGTAAGGTACACCATTTTCTAAAGCTTTCTTCTTAAGTTCATAAATATCATTTTCATTAACTCTTATAGATATAGCTTTTTTCTTTTGGTGTTTTACATAAGACTGTAGTTCTAATAACCTTTTATCAATATTTTTTTTACTTTCCCATTCACCATTTTCAACACTTTGTAAAATATCTTGTTCATATTCATCTAAATTAGTCATTTTGAGACTCCTTTATTATATTTCTTGTTCATTTGTCTTGAAGGAATAATTGTTTTTAAAAATATCGAAGTATCATCTTCAACATACGGGACTAAATAAACATAATCTTTTATTTTAATCAAAATAATAAAGATATTCTGATTGGGATACTTTTCTTTATTTGGATGCTCAATATCATCCACTAAATTACCACTTTCAAGTGCTAATATCACATCTTCAAAACTTATATTTCTCTGTTCTTTTAAAAGTTCATTTTTTTCAAGACTATATCGTATACTTTTATTTTTAATCACTATTGATTACCTTTTTATATATACAATGTATTTTATTATAATCGGAAAGATATGTCAAGTTTATTGTTTTGATAACGGCTGAAGTAAGCTACAAGGTGGTATTCTTAAGTTAAAGTTGAACCTTACTAAAAGTTACTTATTACTTAAAAGCTTAAATTAACCGCCATATAGCCTTGTTAGTTTCTCTGACTTGTTAGATGTATCCCCACTCATGAAACTTTGGTTTTAAAGAATTGTCTTTTTCAAAAGCTTTATAGTAAAGATATTCAGGAGCTAAGTCTAAATCATCATTCCATTTTAAAGTATAATCGACTTGAAAAGTTTTAAACTTTTCTATATCTTCTAATTGTTTAAATGGTTTTATTTTTCCATCTAAAATAAAATCTTTTAGGTCAACTATTCCCTCTTTATTGTCATTAAATTGAAGTAATATTTTGTAATCATCTTGATAGTTGGCATTTACAATACTTAACATAACGGTACTCCTTTTGTTTTAAACTAATGGCTCAATTTTGTGCCATTCACCTGTTTCTTTTATATCATTCCAATTTTGTAGAAGTTCATCTTGGTGATCTTCTGCCCATTCAACAACAAGTCCCAAAACTTTGGATGGAAGCTTTCCTTCCATCACTCCAAAAGTCTTTATATTTATTGAGGCTTTGTGTTCATTATATTCCACATGAAAATGTGGTGGATTATGTTCATTGAAAAACATAAAAATCTTAATACCTAAAAATCGACTTATCTCTGGCATAATTATTCCTAAAATTTATATATGTACTATTATAGCAAAATTTTTATAACTTATATGTTTCTAATAACTTTTTGTTTTCTTTTGATAGATTTGGGGAACTCCACTGACCTTGTTCAGTCCAAGTTCTATCAGAAATTTTATTTTCAATTTTTTCCAATATTTCATCATGAAGAAACTGTGGTACCTCTTCGTAATACAGCAACAAAGAAAAAAGTTAAAAATGCAAAATTTTCTAAAAATCAGTTTATATATAAAAAAGATGATGATTGCTATATTTGCCCTAATAATCAAATATTAGCAAATTGCCTATCTGACAAAACAAACTATAAACAAATGTATAGATGGGAGCATGAAACTATCATAGATGATTATACAATTAAAATGAATACCAAAAAAGCAAAAGATATTGTTAAAAAAAGAGGTTCTATCGTTGAACATCCATTTGGAACAATTAAAAGAACTCTTGGATGGGATCATTTTTTAGTTCGTTCCAAAGAAAAAGTCTTAGGCGAAAATGCTCTTATTATGTTTACCTATAATTTTAGAAGATTATTAAATCTTATAGGGATAACTCTGTTTCAAAAACTGTGTTTAGCCATAAAAAATAAAGATTTAACCTAGATAAGAGAAGAGATAGAGGAATATATCTTGGTGTTTGAAGTTTATTTGGTTTATTTTTTTAGATATATTTTTTATTTTCAGATTTTTAGTAATAAACTAAAATATTTAAGAAATTAGCTTGGATTTTGACTGTAAATTTAGTTTACTTGTGACTAAATTCACAGTCTGTAAGTTTTGTTATAATATTTATTTTAAGAAATTGTTTACTACTAATTTAAAATGATTCTGCTTAGCAATTTTATCCATCTCATTTGATAAGTGATCTATGTGTTTTGAAATTATTATTCCTTGCCAAAATAATTTGATAATATCATCTATATTATCAGTAAAATTATATTTTATAGTTTTTGAAGATACTGAAAGTATCAAAAAATTTAAAGCATTTATTACGGATACTAATTCCATTTTAAAACTAATAATATTATTTGCATTATAATATCCTAGACAACTTGCTTCTTCATCCGTAATGAATGTTTTTCCATCAATAATATTTTGTCGTATTTTAATAAAATCATTATCATAAAGTTCAATATATTCTAATGGTAGTCTTTTTAACAGTTGTTCTTCAAGTTTTGATATTTCTGGTAACAGAAATTCTTTAAAACCATTCATATCATCTTTATATTTAGTTTTTAACTTTAGAATATCTTGAATATCTCCACCATCTATTCTTATTTTTTTTTCTTCATTATTCCATTTAACACCAATGTAAAATATTTCAAACCAATCATTATCCAAAACAATACCTCTCCAATAAATTAAATATGCATTAAATTTTGTTGCAACTATTTTTTGTTTATTGGCTTTAGAATGGGCATCTTTGATTAGTAGTAAAAATATTGCAGTAATAATTCCGACTATAATTTTCCATAATTCAATATTGTTCATATTTGTAAATTTACTCCTTTATTATAACGGTTGACTTGAGAAATAAGTTGCCCGCTAGGGTCACTTATTTCTCTCCAAGGGTTTGTTAGATACATCGCTATTTATTTTATTTTATTTTGGTTGATAGCCACCACATTCTTCTATACCTCCACTTCCTGGAAAATCCTTGTCATAACCTTCTTTTAAATATATTAAAATACTCGATAGTCTTTTAATTGAATCATCAATCTTCATACTTATTTTATTTAATGGATTTGGTAAAATATCTCCATTTGCTTTTCCTACTTCTGGTCTTTTAATATTTTTTGAAAAAGATTTAAAATATGTACTTTCTGTATTAATATTTAAATATATAAAATGTAAATCATGTAATACATTATTATGTACTATTGATATAATATCTTGGGTGTTGATTTCTGATAATTTTGTATTGATTTCGTTAATAGTATCTAGAATTCTATCAAGATCTAAATAAGAAATTTTTTCTTTTTCTTTTTCTTTATTTAATGAAATTAATTTCATTTTTATTAAACAAAGATGAAAAAATACAAATCTAATTTTATTTGAATTTTCAATATTTCTAAGTTTAATAGTAGTATCAATATTTAAAATAACAGAATATGATGCAAGTAATGCTGAAATTAATATTCCTAATGCTCCAATTAGTGATTTGTTTTCTGTCCAATCTGCATAAATTAAATATGTTGTAATAATAATTAAAATTAAAGCGAAAGTTCTAAAGAACATTACCATATAGCTAGAATCTATATACTCAAAAAATCTATTTTTCATTAATGCTCCAATTACATTGTATATCTAACTATTTATTCAAGGAACATTATATCCCAATTAATATTTATATACATTATTAAAAGATATAAAAAATGTACCTTTAATAATTAATTGTATTACATATTGCAATATTTTGAACTATTTATATTTTTCTTGATTATTATACTTAAATAAAAAGTGTCCTTTTATCCCTCAATAAGCTATTAAAAGGACAAAGTGTTCCGTTATTTGTCAAATATCTTGATATTAGGACATTATGTCCCTTAATAAAAAGGTTTTTATTATAACATCCTATTGAAATTAGAAAACCCAAATTATTTAATCTTTGGTAGTTTTAAAATCATATCTCGACCTAAGGTAATATCATCACTATGTCCTGATATTTTTTTATCTTTTGTCATAAAGTGAATATGCATATTTGTTGTATGGTGTGTATAAATCCCACTATGATACATAGAAAAGAAACCTAGCATTAGAATAGGTGTATCTATCATTGTATTATGAATACCTGATTCTATGTGTTTTTGATGAGAATGAACTTTATCATTTGTATCCCAATTTATAACATGCCAACTATTTGATTTAATTATTCCATCAATTAAAAATACAAAAGGTTTTTCTGTATCTAGTCCATGTTCTTCTGCTTTTTCTTCAATATACTCTTCAAAATCTTCTCTTGATATGATATTATTTGGTATTTTATATTCAATCCAATCTTTAACTTGTGCATAAACCAGTAGAGAGGCATCTTTATCGTATGAATGGTCATATCGTAACTTGTTATTTTTATCTACATAAGTTATCATAGCTTTGCTATCAAAAATCTGTACTTCACCTTTAAGAAAACCAACAGCACCTAAGGCATATAAATTCTTTTTATTTTTTAAACTTTCTAATTTTATCTTAGCTGTTAGATCACCTTTCATCATTGCATTTCTCAAAGCACCTGCATAATTTACTTCTTTATTCCATATCGTTCCTGCACAAGCATTAAAGATTAATATTACAAATAAACTGGCACATATAGTTTTTAACATTTTACTTCCTTTTTATCAAATCATTATTTAATGATTAAATTTTAAAAAATATTATATCTTTATTAATATAAATATTAATTATTAATTGTAAAGGTCATTAGATATAATTTGAAATTAAATTATGAAAGCAGTATTTTAAATAGTTTTAGTACTAGGTAGATTTCATCAAAGTTTGACGAAGGTGTACTAAAAGTACATCAAGTCAAACTTTGGTGAAAGATGCGTGAAAATTGTTAGAAATTATTCCCACTCGATAGTTGCTGGTGGCTTAGAGCTAATATCATAAACAACTCTATTAATCCCATCAACTTCGTTGATGATTCTTCTTGAGATTGTTTCTAATATTTCATGAGGAATATATGCAAAAGTTGCTGTCATTCCATCTGTTGCATTTACTATTCTAACACAAACAGTATTATCATAAGTTCTATTATCTCCCATAACACCTACTGATTTTACATTTAGTAAAACAGTAAATGCTTGCCATGTTTTATCATAGTAACCAGTTGATCTTAATACGTCTAACATAATAGTATCAGCTTTTCTTAAAATTTCTAAATCAGGAGTATTAACATCACCCATAATTCTAATAGCAAGTCCTGGTCCAGGGAAAGGATGACGTCCTATCATATCTTTTGGAAGTCCAAGCTCAAGTCCTAAAAGTCTCACTTCATCTTTAAAAATTTCTCTTAAAGGCTCTATTAGTTCAAATGTCATCCAATCAGGAAGTCCACCAACATTATGGTGTGATTTAATAGTTTTTGAAGGTCCTTTTACAGATACAGATTCAATAACATCTGTATAAAGTGTACCTTGTGCTAAAAACTCGATACCGTCATGTTTTTTAGCTTCTTTATCAAATACTTCGATAAATGTTTCACCAATAATTTTTCTTTTTCTTTCAGGATCTGTGATACCTTCAAGTTTTGTAAGAAATTCTTCACTTGCATCAACAGTAATCAAAGGAATACCACGCGTTTTAAACATTGCTTCAACTTGTGGTCTTTCATTTGCTCTTAATAGTCCATTATCAACAAATACAGGAACGAGATTTTGACCAATTGCTTCAGCTAAAAGAGTTGCAACAACAGAAGAATCAACACCGCCTGAAACACCACATAATACTTTTTTGTCACCAACTTGGTTCTTAATCTTAGTAATTTGTTCTTTTGCAAAAGAACCCATATTCCAAGTTGATTCGCAATCACAAATATGTTTTGCAAAGTTTTTAAGAAGTTTACTTCCTTCATCTGAATGATATACTTCTGGATGAAATTGAAATGCATATACTTTTCTATGTACGTCTGCAATTGCAGCATAAGGAGAGTTTTCACTAGTTGCTATTTTTTCAAAACCAGCTGGAATTTTCTCAACTCTATCACCGTGAGACATCCATACTATTTGTCCATCTTGTGTATCTTTAAAAATAGGATTTTCTATCTCAAAATTTAATTTTGCTTTTCCGTATTCATGATGATCAGCAGGGATTACAGAACCACCAAAATGTTGTGAAATTAATTGCATTCCATAACAAATTCCTAAAATAGGAAGTCCAAGTTCAAAAACTGTTCCATCAGGATGATAAGAGTCTTCAGCATATACAGAAGCAGGACCTCCTGAAAGAATAATTCCTTTTGGAGTTCTAGCCATAATATCTTCAATACTCTCGCAGTAAGGTACAATTTCAGAATAAACACCTGACTCTCTAAGTTTTCTTGCAATGATTTGTGTATATTGACTACCAAAATCTAATACTACAATTGGTACATGTTTCATATGTTAATATCCTCGTTTGATTTATATAAATCTATAATAATGCGATTATATCTAAAAAGTTGTAAATTTTCTGTTAAGTAGAAAATAAAGAAAGTTTATTTTTTAATGAAAAAGAGATTATCCTATATGATAAAAGCCTAAAACTTCATATTGAAAATACCAAACTGCAATAGATACAATATAACCTATTAAAATAGTCCAAGCAAATTTCATGTGTGCACCAAATGTATAAATCCCATGTAGTTTTCCCATAACACCTACACCAGCTGCAGATCCAAATGAAATAAGAGATCCTCCAACACCAGCTGTTAATGTAACAAGCATCCATTGATCAAGACCCATATCTGGATTAGCTTTTAAAACTGCACTCATAACAGGAACATTATCAACAATTGCAGAAAGAAAACCAACACCAATATTTGACCAAGTAGGTCCCAATACAGAAGGATCATAAACTACTGCTGCTAAAGCTAACCATCCAATAAAATATAATGCACCAACTGCTGCTAAAATACCAAAAAAGAACATTAAAGTGTTATTTTCTATCTTAGCCATAGAACGAAAAATATTAAAATGATCTACACCATATTTTCTTTTTAAACCGTAAGAATAAATTTTTAATAATGAAAGGCCAAACATCATACCCCACATAGCTGGAAGATGTAATATTTGATGCGACATAACTGCACAGAAAATTGTAAATACTCCTAGAAACATTACAACTTTTGCACCATTTGCCATTATAGGTTTAATCTCTTTACTTATATCAAAAGCTGGAACTTCATTTGGAACAAATCTTGCTAAAATAAATGCAGTTACTAGGTATCCAATAATTGAAGATGGAAATAAAAATAAGAAATCGGTAAATGTTCCTTTACCAGCAGTCCATGCCATAAGAGTAGTAATATCACCAAATGGAGACCAAGCACCACCTGCATTTGCTGCTACAACAATATTAATAGCACCTGGTACCAAGAAATCTTTTCTAGTTTTTTCAATTGTAATTAATACAGTAGATAAAATAAGTGCAGTTGTTAAGTTGTCTGCTATTGGTGAGATAAAAAATGCTAAAATACCTGTTACCCAGAATAATTTTCTATATGTATAACCTTTTGAAACTAATTTGTATTTCAATGAATCAAAAACACCCATATGAATTAATGATTCAATATAAGTCATTGCAACAAATAAGAAAAAGAAAATTTCTGCAATTTCTAAAATAAGATGTTCTGCTTGTGTATGAACTAAGTTCATATCCATATTATTTAATGAATAATATAGTGCAACTAACATAAACATAAAAGTACCAATAAATAAAGCTGGTTTAGCTTTGTCTATAGAATATTTTTCTTCTGCTGCTACAAAATAATAGCCAACAACAAAAATGAATAAACATGCAAATCCAACCCATGTCATTGTAATATCAGGTATTTCTCCTATATTTGATGAACTTGCAAATAACGAAACTGTTGACACCAGTAAAGTCATTAATAACTTTGACATTAATTCTCCTTGAAATAATAAACTACTAATTAAGTTTAGTAGGTACAGAGTGATTTTTCTGGTATCAATTTTGCCGTAAATAGGCTTAAGATTTTAGCAAATGTAAATTAAATGTCAATAAAATGTCAATATTTACATTTGCTAATTGATTTTAGTTATGAATAAAGTGTGCACCCATAGATTCTTTTCTATTTATAGCACTTTGTATAATAGCTTTTGCTGTAAGTAATCTTAAAAATAATAGTCTTCCAACATCTTTTTTTAAGTATTCTTCAATTTCTGTTAATGCTTCTTGTAGTTCTTTTGGATCTCTAACAATAGAAGCTGCTTTCCACATAATTTTTCTTAAGTTATTCTTTATTTTTTTATCAATTTCTTGATTTCTAGTATAAGACTTTATTTCCTTAGTATAATTTTCAAGTGATATTTTAAAATCTTCTTCTAAAGAATTTTCTACTGCAATTTGAGAAAAAACCAATCCTTCTAATAAAGAATTAGAAGCTAACCTATTTGCTCCATGAACACCTGAACAAGCAACTTCTCCAACTGCATAAAGATTTTTTATACCTTTTACTTTTGCATCAAGGCTTGTTTCAATTCCACCCATTGCGTAATGAAAAGCAGGAGAAATAGGGACTTTTTCAAAAGGCAAATCATAACCTATCTCTTTTAGATTAGAATAGATATTAGGAAATCTTTTTTTGAAGTATTTTTTACTAAACATTTCTAAAGATAAGAAAACCCCTAATCCTGTTTTTTTATGATAATCAAAAATAGAACGAGAAACTACATCTCTAGGAGCTAATTCCTCATCTACATGATAATCTTTTAAAAATCTATAACCATTTTCATCTACAATATGAGCACCCTCACCTCTTAGAGCTTCTGAAAGTAAAGGTTTTCTTGCAAAATGTGTTCCTTTTACAACCGTTGGATGAAATTGCATCATTTCCATATCTTTTAAATTTAAGCCTTTATCAGCAATTAATCCTTGAATTTCTCCTGCAATTGCAGTTGAATTTGTATGGTATCTATAAAGTGAACCTATTCCTCCACTTGCAATTATTGTATTGTGTGCATAAACAACACGTTGCTGTGTCTCAGAAGTATAAAACTGAACTCCATAACAAATACCATCTTCAATTAATAAGTCGTTAACTACTGCATTTGTAACCATTTCATGATTACACTGTTGTAATAAAAAGACATGTATCATTCTTCCTGTTGCATCACCATCGGCATGAAGAATTCTACTTCTACTATGAGCAGCTTCTTTTGTAAATGCAAGTTCGCCTTTGTTATTTAAATCAAATTTTAAACCAGCATCAATAATATTTTTTACAGCTTTTAAAGATTTTTTACTTAAAAGTTCTACTGCTTTTTTATCATTATAATTTACACCAGCAGTTATAGTATCTTGAATATGTAAGGGAACATCTTCATCATCAACAGCAGTTGCAATTCCACCTTGAGCCCAAAAAGTATTACAATCCCAAGGAGATTTTTTGCATAATACTAAAACTTTTTTATCAGCAGGAATAAGTCTTGCAGCATTTAAACCTGCAATTCCTGTACCTATAATTATATAATCATATATCATTATTTTGAAACTTCTTTATTATTTTTTATTTCTGTTGTTTTATCTGACACATAAACAGGAGCGCCTTTATAACCACAAGCACTAAAAGATAATATAAAACTTGCTATAATTAACATATGAAAAAATTGAATGAAATACTTAGTCATCTTAAAAATAATCCTGAATTCAGAAAGATTAATACATCATCTACAATTGAAAAATTTATAGATGTGCTTCCTTTAAAATTAAAAAAGGGAGTTAAATTTGGCTACATAAAAGGTCAAACTTTATATTTTGTACTAACCCATCCTGTTTATAAAATTGAGTTTGAGTATAACAAAGCAGATATAAAATCATTATTAAAAAATGCTGATTTTGATAATGTAAATGAAATAGCTTTTTTTATAACAAATAAAATAGAACGTAAATCAAAAAAAATTGAAAAAGAAATTTTATTTAAAGAACGTTCAAATGGTATGTTTATTAATAAAGCAAAAGATGAAAATATTTATAAAAAATTTGAATCAATAAGAACTATTATAACAAAGACTTAAATAAAGCTTCTCTTTGCTTATAATCAGGGCAATAATTTCTCACTAAATCCCAAAACTTTTTCGAATGATTTTTATGTTTTATATGAGCTAATTCGTGAATTACTACATATTCAGCAATTTTAATAGGAAATTTACATAATTGTGTATTAAAGTTTAAACCATTTTTATAATTACAAGAACCCCATGTTCTTTTGTTCTTTCTATATTTTATTGATGTGGGATAAAGATTCATTAATTTTGAGTATTTATCTACTAAAGGGGGAATTATTTCTTCTATTTTTGTTCTATAAAACTTATCAATATCTGTAATTTTATAATCATTTATTTTTTCTATTTTTCCAAAAAACATGAACTCATCTTTTTTTAATTCATTAGAAGTGAATTGATTTAAGCCTTTTATT